>Ga0123354_10000169_pt1 | contig 53655 bp, 32 predicted proteins | sample TergutLab28metaG_2_FD_97872 | JGI IMG/M metagenome (GOLD analysis project Ga0123354, IMG submission 97872) | Labiotermes labralis P4 segment gut microbial communities from Petit-Saut dam, French Guiana - Lab288 P4 | ecosystem: Host-associated > Arthropoda: Insects > Digestive system > Gut ... | reverse complement strand
TTTTTTACCCCCCACCTCAAAAAATGGAAAGTTGGTGGAAAAGAATGGGAGGGGATTTTTTTTTTTTTGGGGGGGAAGAGGGGGGGGGGGGGGGCGTGGTTGTTGCAGGAACACAATAAATGTAGAAGAATTTGTGTATGAAACTATCGTTAAATAGAATTCAACAAAAGGACGTAAAAGTATTTGATAAGAAATATTAAAAAATAACAACTTCAAATTAGATCCACATTAAGTGAATTTTAAATGATGAAATAATTTGAATAGCTTCATCACATATAAAATTTTCCTACAACAGAAAGGAATCTGTAATTTAAATATTTTGCAAATCACTCTCTCACTTCTGAACCCTTTTGAGATCACAATATACCATGAAATAACATCCGTTGTATACACACCCATAAAAACCATATCACATGGACTGACCTTGACTGAACGAGAAGTCATTGTTAATGTAATTTAGATCCTTTGTAACTTAAATAATACGGCATGGAGCCCACTGGTCAAAAAGTAAATTCTTAGAAACTTAGGTTCAAGGAAGTATATTTGATAGTTGATTTGACAGTTGTGTAGTGTCTTTCAGTCTTAGAGTCTGGTAAGTGCAAATGAGAAGCAAAACACTCCTCCTCAACGGGATTGAACTGGATTCAAAAGGAAGGGGAACCGAACAAATGTCCATCGTTACCGAAGAAAAGCGGCGACATAACAAGTCACTTTTTGTGCATCATTGCCCACTTTCTTAAAGCCGTCTACTTCCTTCTGTAGACACTCAAATAAGTAGAATACCGTTGATAATCCCGATTTTACAGCCCATCTTTGATGTAAAAGACACGTTTAGAAATCCGATTTATTTGTCTAAAAAGAAAAGAAAGAGTAAGAATGCCGCTGTTACAGAACAGGACAGGATCTGCAGTGATCGCTCCAACCATTGCACCCAAATCCTAGCTAACACTTTGTCGGTAAGAACTCGATCATAAAATAACGTTCTTTTCATAATAATTATTACAAATATGGCAATGTATCGGCACAGAAAATGGGCTGGAGGACATACTGGGCTATATGTACAACGCAGCAATCCCGCGTTTTAAAAATGTTCTCTTCGCTTCTTTCCTTTCTTTCTTTTTGTGTGAGCTGGTTCCATCTCTGTGCAGTCAGGCCATTTTTCATTTAGCAGCCATGGCTTGCTTTCTCCTCGATGACATTTAGATTTCCTTTTTTGCATGGTTTTTCTCGAATTAAAAAAAAATTAATTCAAACTTCACGCATTTAACTGGTTTTGGCCTCTTCCTTTCTCGTTCAGGGATTTGTTTGGTATCCATCTCTTTCGTTCTCTTCAACACGAAGTCGCCATTAAGATATTTTCTTAGAATACAAGTTTTATTTATGAAGAGGGGATTAATATCACCAAGTTGCGAACTTTAATTTTCTTGCCTTGCCATTTCATTACTAAGTGTTCTGGAAACGTAAAGCATATTTACCTTCTTTAACTCAGGCGTGTGGGTTAAAAAACAACGTTAATTAACACGAGCTGTCTCTCTTATCAACTGCACATGACTGACTGCAATATTCCCTATACGAAGTTTAATTATATTTATAATTTGGGGTTTCTGCTATTAAAGAAAACTAACACAAATCAGTGCATACAAAATGCGCGTAACGTTCAGTTACTCGTAAGTGCCTTCTTTGCAGAGACTAGTTGTCTCCTGTACACAAAATGCTTTGTCTAAGAAATTCCATTCCCTCACTCTCTGCGACCATCTGTTTTTAGTATTCAGTAGGTACGTAAACGACACGGATAGAGACAAAATATGTACTTAACCGATAATCTCTCGCACTGATTTGTTCCAAATATGTACTATTTGATGGGTAACATAATTTTCACTCGTATTCGTTTATTCTCTGCAGAGAATAACTTTGAGAAATTCTGGAATTCAAGGTGTCTGTAATAATATTGTCAACTATTTCGTTTGTTTCGTTGCTTTGGATTTATGGTTCAGTTATCACTGTCTTTTCCTCCTAGTAAGAACAAGCTATAAGTAACTCCGTCACTGTTCATTTCTGAAACCTTTCAAAAATACAGTTCAGGTTTTAATTTTTTCTGGTAGTAATTAAAAAGTGTCCGTACACTGAGGTAGCGATTCTGTGCGCCTTATAAGGAAGTCATATTCAGGTTTACTCTCGGCGATGCTGTAGTTAATGACTAAACCAAACACTTAGATCATTTCGTCGCCTATAATGGTTACCCTGGTTACAACGTGTTACGAAATGCCATTTATATCAGCTCACCAGAATACGTTGGGCAATAAATAACTGGAGCTCGAGGAGGCGTGTTCGATCCCAGCACTGTGATTCTTCCCCACGGAAAACTCCGCATTCAGTCCAGTCCATGTTTTACACCAAGTCAGGCCTCGGAGACAAATTTGTAAAGGTGATATAAAAGTAATTACTCTTCATTGCTTCATGAAGTGTTTAGCAAACTTATGTTGTTGTGATATTGTTTTAGCTTTGTAGAGTATCAACATAGCCGGAGAAAAACCAGAAAACTGGATGATGCAAGACGTAGGGCGCTATATGTCATGCAAGGGAATTTATGTCAAAGTTTTTAATTTGTGATACTAGCTGCTGCGGGTGACAGAAGTGCCGTAGTGTCTTGTCTAAAAGCAAAAAGACCTAATGTCTTTCTTCTTCTTTAACCGCAAGGTTCCAATTTCTTTGCCCACCAAAGTATTCATATTTATAAACTGGGATGATACAAATATATGTGTGCGCTAGGATAATATGTCATAATAATACCACGAATAGTATGTTTTTACTGTGTTCTTTAACACAAATTCCTTAAAAGTAACGTTTTAAAATAGACATTTAGAGGCCTTTACACTAATTTTTCAAAGTAATCATCGTCTGTAGAAAGTATTTTCTGCTATCAACACGGAATTGTTGGTGTAACTACTTCACATTAAGTTTCTTAGTTCACAATTACAATACTACCTTTCTAAACCTTAGGAAATCTCAGGTATATAATGTACACTGCAGTTAACCTTGAAAAGTGTTTACTACTTTCAGTAAGGCGCTTGATTCTTGAGATTGTTATGTTAGAGTTTATGCATGCCGACAGCGGCAAATGGTTGGATGCGTCAGAGTGACGAATTTGTACGGAAGTAGAAGAAGTCTCTCGTGGGCTACGATAAGCATTTCTTCCTCAATTTAAAATTACTTAATGACGCTGTGATATGATGTTTATTGTTACTCGCTTGAATTGTCTCCATACTCCTAGGTCCTTAGGCATGGTACAGTCTCAACTTTTCGGAAAAGATTGAAATTCGAAACGTTATGAAGAATCAATACGACGTAAAATGTTCAAAACATTTTCTCAGTACTTTTCACAAAACTACTTCTTCGTTTCGTATTACTTTAAAATTGCGATGGCGTGACACTTTTTGCCTCTCCCCCGCCTCCCTCGTGGCTCGATGGCCCTAGTTGGCCTAGGCCTCCAATATGATGTTCCTCGATCACACTCAGACACTCCACACTCGGTAGAACTCCCTGAACGAGCGATAGGCCCGTCGCAGAGCCCTCTAACTGACAACACACAACACTTACAACACTCACAAGAGACAAACACTCAAGCCCCTGGAGGGATTCGAGGCCGCCATCCCAGTTAACGAACGGCCGTAGACCCATATCTTAAACCGCGCGGCTACTTTTATCGGCCGCGATATGTTTTAGAAATTAAACAAATCTTGCAGTTGTCTGAAAACTGATTAGGCGAAGCTATCGTGGCAGGACTAAGGAATATAATAAAAGGAACCTCGTTCATGATGCATGATGTGTAAGAAGAGATTCTAACCTGGTACTTCGTAGTGGGTAGCAAGTGTTCTGATCACTGCACCGCGACGTGCGCTTAGGTTGAACTAACAGGTAGTAGAGTACATCGAAAAAAAAAACACAGAGCAAGTAACTGTTAAGTCATGTAGTCTCACATTCCTTATGTAATGTATTAGAATCTCACGCAAATTAAAGTTGATAATTCTCTAATGACAATCAGAGTCTTTTATGTTCACCAACCTAAAGCTTGTATATGCTGATGCACTGCGCACATGGCAACACAAGAGACTCATTTAAATATTATGTTATATATACATATGTGGCATTGTAGTATGTAATGCGTCATTAGTCGGATCTTTCAATTACCTTGAAGCTGACTGGTCCATTTCCTCCAGAAGTTGTAATTACTCTCTTTATGGAACTTGCCTTTCTACCGCCAGAAAGAACTCCTTCGTACCTTGTAACTCGTGATTCCGATTGAAATCAGAAACCCATAGAAGAAACAATAAATTACGAAACTTGAAATCCTTCACGCTTGGTTGTTAAAGTTTATATTTGATTCAGTACTATCAGAAATAAACATCTATGAAATTAATTTTCTTAACACCGTCGTACGTGGCATGAATATTTGTAGGAAATATCAGGGGACAGAATGCCTTTCGTTCTTACTGACCAGCCAAACTATGTTGTATGCCCTCACGCATAATGTGAATAAATATTTCCTGCGTTCTTGTGTACCATTGTGCGGCGAAAGTAACTTTATTTACCTTAGAACTGGAGTGAAGCATTGTAAGGCAAATTATTAATAATCAGGTCCAATGAAAAAAAAAATGTGTAGGCTGTTACTGCTTTAGTTTAATTTGAAACTTGCTTCCGTAGAACGTGCAGAGAAGAAACCTGAAGATGGGGACAGACGTTTCTATGACTGATATGTGTGTCCAAAACTAGGCAGCATCTCGACCTAGAAGACCCCAACCACCATACGTCCCTTGTTAGTTTGTTCAGCGAATTCTGCTCCATTCTTTGGTTATTCAACGTTAATTTATTATTTGTTATCATCATCATCATTCAAAGTGTAACTGCGACTTCGAAGGAAATATGGAGAAAGAAGCGTGGCAGATATACGTTATTATATCTTAACTTGGGTTGGGCATGAACCACCAAAATCATTTGCGGGATATGTCTGTTGATTGCAAGTAGCACTAATTACACTGAAGCTAATCCTCTAATGTTGTGACTAATAAAAACCTCTTCAACTCTGTGCTGAATTAAGGAGTTACTTAATACGAGATCTTTAAGAAGCAATGAGGGAAATATTTTTACTGGACGGACAGGATCAGAGAGAGTGACGAAGTAGAAGGGAGTGGAAACATACACACGGCGGAATTTTATAATTTGCGACTGTTTTTATAAAGAGCTAAATTTGATAAGTCTGTAATAAAATGAAGATAATTATTTACCTTGAAAGGTACTAATTGAAATTTTAAGTGTATTTGATATCAGTTTTAATTTTTGTATGTTAAATTTCTGGCATTTTTTTCAGAATATGTTATGCGTTATCGACATCATATTATCTTTTGCTAAGGTTAAATTCCGCTGTAATGTACTTGAAATAAATTGTTAGCTAACAAATGTTGATACTGCTATGTAGCAAGAGTAATTTTGCCAGGGAATTATGACGTGTAAACAGTAAGTTACCTTGGAGACTCGAATGTATACACCGCATCGAAAGAAATTAAAGAGATCAATATACTCGTGCATGGTTTAGATAGGCAGAGAGTGACGTGTGTTTACATCGTCTGCAGACGTTTGACTGGTTGAGATGCCAGAGACCCCTAGTTTATGTTGCATTACGTTGGTTTCTTTGAGTCTTGGTTACGGAGTACTTGTGTCTGTGTTATGGGAGCAGTGTACTAAACTACACGTAGTTCCGATACTGGATATGCAGAAGTGGAAGGGGCATAGAACGAAACGTATATAAACGGGCAGCACCATTGAATTTCCCAGCTGGAACTAGGTAACCTAACATTCTGGATGAACGTGTTTGCTGCAAAATACAGTGAAGCTCAGACATAACAAGAAAAAGGATATAACTATTTCTGTGATTTCTCTATTCTTTTATATTCTCAATATTCTTCCTTAACTAAAGCCAAATTTCAGAGACACATTACACATGATTGAATAATTTGCACAATAACTTTATACATTTTGCATGCATTGTGCCTTTTTTTTTGGTAAATCAGTGAAATTTTATAAATCCGAAGTATACCATGTTGCGTTAATTTCTATTCAAATGACACCTTTCGTATTATATGTTTGTATTATGTATAAGTGGCAATTTCTATGTGTGTTAATTACATATCCGTCTGCACATATCAATCGCCAGGTCACACTTATTAACCTACTAAAGACGAAGATGAAACTGAAAAACGTTGAAAGATTTAGTTCGTATTGGGCAGTAAACACGGTCCATCTCGGTTATAAAAATCCAGTTAGTTAATTTTGGCTACAGAAATAATGGCTCTTTGTTCTGAGACCAGTACAAAAGCACAAAGCGTATTCTAAGAACAGGACTTAGAATTTTTGAATTGAAAACTTCGTGGTTATACAAAGTAACCGATTGGTTTTAAATCATTAACCTGTGTTATGCAGTGAAGCAAGAAATCAGCACGTTTTCCCGTTTTTACCAAGAGGTATTAAGTGCTTGGTATTGTGAGATTTCAGGCCATCGTGGTGATGACGACAGTGCAGTCTGGTAGAAGTTAACAACCACTCGGTGGGACATTTTGCCCCCAAATTAAGGGTGAATATTTAGGCAGTTCTTCCGAGGCGTCAGTAGACTTCTACCGGTGTACATGGCGTCACATCCAAGAAGATGCCCTTATTCATAATTTGGAAATGTTTGCGATAGTTAAAGGGGTGTCGAGTAAACTCAAAGCTAGATTGAATTGTGCCTCATCGTCGTGTCATGAAATTGTCCTACTCTCCTCATAACTTAGTCTTTGGTAAGACGTTTTTGCACAAATTGCGGGTTTTTTTTTTAGAAATTAAGGACAAATGTGACTACTGGGCCTGGCTATTTACGTAAATGACTCTGAATTTATTGTTACGTGTTGGTTCTCTAGCAGTAACTTTCAAATTTACCTTCTTAACATTACGCCCTTTTTTACTTTTAAGCTGTACGAAAGAAGCTCTGAATTTGACTTCTGTCATAAGGCAAATGGAGCGTAAAGATGTCTCTTTCATACGCCATAAATTGACATGAAACGTTTCGTAATATTCGCCTAACATAACAGAAAGTTATTCCCGGTTAACCATTTTTTGCGTACCTCCTGGTTCGAAAAATTATTTCGGGCATTGATTTTTTCAGTTTAAAATGTTTTACCGTTATGTAAGTTGCAGAAGACATAATCATGCTACTATAGACACTTCCCAGTCTACGTAACATAAAAAATAACGACGAAAACAAATCCAGTGTTCAAAATATTGTGTTTGAAAAATCTCACTGCGATGGACAACGTCGAAAATAAATCACTACCACTGGCAGAATAATTTACACAAAAAACACTGAATTTATGTTATGCGTACGCATAGTGTAGTATGTCAGGGCTGTGTTTACACAATCACTACATTTGGTTTTTCTTGGATAATGACGCGTTTCCACGCCACTCCATGACAATCGGTGTGGCCTAGTGTGTTGCAGGGTCTGTACTAGCTGCATTTGACTGTGTGTGAAAATGTAACAGTATAAAAATATCGCTAGTACAATTGGTGTAACAAGAAGACGCAATAGTGCGTACATTTAGTGAAGCAAAGGCAGAGAAATTGATAGTAGAATACGTCGTAAAAGCAGGTGGTATAAACAATGTACTGTACTAGGAGACACAAATGACAGTGCAGTAACATCTAAACGCCTTTGTCATTATGTAAGACGAAGCAGTTGTAGGGAGATTGTAAACACAGTATTGACCTACAAATTCAGAGGGCCTACCAGTGAAATATTACGAACTCAATCGGCCTATGCATGAAAAATAAAGCAATGCAGCGGAATCTATATGTTGTGTTCTTTGGTAAGCAACACAGTGGAGAGCAATATGTCCTCCACTCCGGTGTTCTTAGTCTGTGTTTAGTGATTGTTTGTGCATCATGAACTTTCTTTATTGCGCGCAAGAGTACGAAAAAATTCACATTACAGATATCACACTCCACAGTTAGAAACTGTGTATTCATGGACACGAATTTCGTTAAATATTTTATATTGTACTGTATGCGCCGGATTGGTAAATGGTGAGCCGATGGCGAGAAATATGATTGTGATCTGAGGATATTATAGTGTGGGGATGTTGACCAACACGAATAGCAAGTAAGAAATTTGCACCGATATATTCCCTCTAAATTAATTAGACCCTCGCAGACTCATTTACACGAAATTCGTTGATTTCGGAAATGAAGCATGCTAACGGACGGAAGGCCTTGGTATGAACTATAAGCAAACTGTGACACTTGAAGAGAAACCTGAGTTACTGTAACAATCCAAAGCGGAAATAAGCGCCGTTACTTGTAACTATTAATGTACACTGAAAAGTTAAAAAAAGGAGAGTTCAACGTTTGAAAATTTTCATTAACATGAACTTTGGTTTGCTACGAAAAAAAAAAGTTGTTTTTTCTTTACAGAAAGAGCGAATAATGGAAAGAGGCAACTTGTTCTGACAGGCACGTAAGTGAATTTGTACACAGCGGGATCAGAATGTGTACAGGTATGTGAGCGTAGTACCTGTGGGTCCCTTGCGTCCCTGCTTTTGGGTAATTTTGATTGATGATGGTTGCATCGTCGTTGACAGAGATTGATCGAGGCGCTGAAGTCGTACGTAATATGAGCTTCCAGTTGCCAGAAAAAAAGAACAACTCCCTTTTACTTTATATTTCATCGTCTTGATTGTTATTTGAATGTATGTGCAGTCGTTCATGTACTTTTTATGTGCATATGTGTGCAAAAGCGGCATTAATCACACTGATAAATTGCTTCTGTAAGTAATTACGTTACCTTATCAGGTGCTTCATATCGCTGTACTTGAACTGTATGTAACTGAAAAGCATGACATCGACAATGCCACTCTGCTTATGCGAAAAACAGTTTGCACCTACCTTTCCATTACACACGTCACGCCGAATTATAAAAGTATTATATTTTTCTTGGTCTTTTGTCTCACACATAAGAACACGCACATATGCCCATGCTCCAAGCATAGTTTAAACCTACGATCTTAGTTGACCAGCCGGATAAGGTCTCTTGCTGTATTAAACAATATGTTTTATTGCCCTGTACATATATCACGAGCAAATGAATTCACTGTAAGGAAAGGACATAGCTTGAGGGAGTCGAGAAAAAATGTTCGGGTATAAAGAGGAGAAAGTGACAGGAGGGTGCATAAATTCACGTAATGAAGAAACTCATAATTTCTAAGGATAGAACCATCTGGGACGAAGAACATTCTTGTTGGAAACATAATTATTTTCTGCCGGACCTTTCCTAATTTCGGAACTGACGCGGCTGCCCATCCGGTAGATTTTCTCTCTCTTATTGGCTGTCGAATCTTCCAAATAATATCTACACAACCTGAAATTTTTACCAATCTGAAATATGCTACGATTACTGAATAAGTGATAATAAGTTAGAGAATTTGTGGCAAGCAGTTCGAGATACGAAAAATATACACAGATTTTTTGCCCTTGAACCTGCTTTGGGGGTTTAGATGTAGACTGGAATATATTGTGAAATTACATGTTTAGAAATTGATTGTAAATTATGTTAATACGAATCAGGATCTAGTCCTTCGAAAAGAGTAAGGGATATGTGGCTTCCAGAAAGGAAAGTGGTCGATTTTAAAACTGATCAAATATAAACTGCAGTTACTTTGTTTTGAATAATAATAATAATACCAATAATAATAATAATAACAATATTAACAGCAAATGCACAGTCGTGTAGATGCGAAGTGAACACAGATTGCCTTCTACCTCCATCCTGTGTATTTTAAGTGTTAAGCTCACTTACGCTAATGAAACTACTTATTTTTTAAATAATGTGAAATGCCAACTTGATGCATCAAGGCAATTCTATTGATGTATTCTCAGCTCTACATGTTTCAGGCGCATACGCCTGAAACATGTAGAGCTGAGAATACATCAATAAAATTGCCTTGATGCATCAAGTTGGCATTTCATATTACTTCATGAGGAAGATGCACAAACAACCCTCAAGGTTACGTGTTTTTATTTTTTTTAAGGATTATTCTACTTTTCTCTCAGACGACTAAGCATCACCATAAGTAAACAGCTGGTACTATTTTAAGTTTCTCAGTCGTAGACTTTCTTTAAGATAGGTTGTTATTTTAACGATGTCGAATGTTAGGTTTTTTTAACAACAGAGAACTATAACTTGTACAACCTAAAACTTCCTCTTCTTTTATTTCAGGTAAGAAGTAAAAACATACTGGAGAGTGGCAGAGTTCTGGAATGTGATCAGACACTTTACAGCACGAGGTGAGTCTTGAGTGACGTTCAGCTAGTACTCAGATTCTCGAAATATTTGTACTGACTAATGAAATTAAACAGCCTGCAGCTCCTTGCTTGAAGCTGTTAATATCCGTTGAAGAATGTTTAAAGACGTTAGTTAAACAAGGGACGTCGGAGGTCTTAAACTGCTGCACGTTCTCTTCCCTTTTATCCTGCATGCAGCAGATGTTATTATGAGCACCGGGTCCACATCACTGACGTAAAAGCTTTTTGATACCCTGCAAATTTGAAGAGAGCCATCCCGTTGTGTATCATGAATTATTCATTATATTATTGCCGTCAATACACAACACATGCAAAGACCAGATGTATTAGTACAACTGGGTTATATCTGGCGACAAGTTGCGGCCGTTAACCGGCCATCCTCAGGCAAACAAGGAATAGTATTATTAAGGTACATTCAAGTGTTTTGTCCAATGGGATCCCATGGTTTACATTAAAACTGGAAACATTATGAAGTTCTTAATGATGATTATACAATGTTAAATGTTTTAATCATAATTAAGAACTTCATAATGTTTCCAATTTTAATGTAAACAATAGGATCCCTTTGGACAAACCACTTGAATGTGCCTTAATAATACTATTCTTTGTTGGCCTGAGGATGGCCGGTTAACGGCCGAAACATGTTGCCAGATATAAACCAGTTGTACTAATACATCTGGTTTTTGCATGTATTATGTATTGACGGTACTAATATAATAAAAATAAAATTTTGATACCCGTTTTAGTTCGACGAGGTGAATTTAGAGAAAATATAAAACCAGTAAGCATAGAGTTTGGCATTCGGATGATCTTGATTTCCAGCGTAACCACTGCTGCAATCACTGAAAAACAGTCATACTATCGACAGTCTGTCATTAGATAGCAAGAGTGCCATGCGATATATGTTGGGTATGACCCGGACAGCATTGGACTCGAAATATTATTTACTCCAAAGCATCTTGAACGAACAAATAAAACTTGCCGTTGTTTAAATCCTGTCACCACAGTAATTACGGTCGATTGCTCTTATTAGACTTCAGACGTCAAGGACTTTTGATGTACTTAAGGAAGATACCGTGTTCAGATCGCGATCTAAAAAACAATCATAACTAATTTATGTATAAATCGCCAAATCACGGTTTATAAACATTCTAACGTGCATTAAAATTGCGCTTCTTCTGTAACGTATTGTCATGTATGCTGCAGTTCAGTAGCAACATGTCGGAGGGACTTGCTGTCTTCGTTCTCACTTTTACGCTAAATATGGCGCCAGCAAGTTCCTCCAAAACTTTTGCACATCTGTACACAACTCCGCATGCTGTCGTAGGAATTTTATTTCTTCCGTATATTCTGACCTTAAAATTCGACCATTTATTTGAACAGAAGAAGAAGAACAAAAACTATGTTCGGAACTGCTCTTTCAAACTCAGAAGAACCAACGTTGAATTTAGGATTAGAACGAACTGTAGCCCAAAGTGTGGCATTCCAACCATTTGTCTAACCGTGCCACATACAAGGAGAAGGAATAAAACACACCGATAAGCAAACATCAGTTTAGATTCTAAATTGGATAGTTTCCATCCCGTTGTGTATACGTAAACATTGTATTAATTAAACCGTCTTTACACAACAATATAACAACAGTTGCAGTTTATTATTACAACTATTCAACTAAGCTTAGTTGAATAGTTGTAATAATAACCTGCAACTGTTGTTATATTGTTGTGTAAAGACGGTTTAATTAATACATCAGTTTAGATTTTTATGCCCTGTTTTGTGTAAAGCATTGTGAATGTGGTGCGTACCTGACATTTGCTTTTAATAGATCTTGCAAGTTGATATGCAAGCTACGTTTTGTTTCTGTCGGCACCATTCTTCTGGGAGCCGTGTGGCAGGGTAAATTTTTACCGCAATTTCTAAAAACTTGTAATTATCTTCTTGGTCAAACAAATTTTAGACTACTTGACCTCGAAAAGGAAGTATGTTTCGAAACGTTGAGAACTCTTTACCCGACACAATGCAATATGCCAGACGCATGGAACTTCATCAGGCACTACAGACACTATCTAGGGTTAAAGTATCTTCGTTACTCATTACACCTGCCATTTTCTTAAAATTACCCTTTAGATGTGGTTAAAATCTGATATCACGAACGCCCTGTATATTTATTTACATCTCATATGCATAACTTTCAAAGCTTCGTGAGCGAACGCCGTAATTTAGAGGCTACTTTTGATTCTGCCTTGTGGGTCGTGCCCCGTGCACGTGATTTATCCTCAGCGTGCAGGATTAATCCACGGTCTTGTAACCGATACGGTAATATTTTGCCCCTATTCTTGTTCTGGGGGTGGGGAGGTCACCCTATCAATCACCACCGACCTGGAGGAACGGACCTCCCACGAAGCTACAACGTCTCTAGTCCCAGTATCTCCTCCCTGTGCTGTATGCGCTGCCCAGCTGTCCCATACAGCAGAATAATCCATGACTACTTCAGAACTCGAAGCAGACTCTTCAGGCATTTTGAGTCACGATTAAATGGAAGCCGTAGAAAATGCAAAATGTCGAATTTCAGATTAGTGCTCTTTGTTACGTATTAGGATTATCAAATCAAGGTCAGTGACATAAGCAGAGCATGTGGCACGTACAGGATAAATGTGCGTAAACACTTCAGTAGGAAGGTTATAGAAAATGAGTCGCGTGTAGGATAACAGGCGTTGATGAATTTATGGTTTTAAAATTCATCTCAGGTAAACTAATGGAAGGTTGTGTAAGCTAGCTTCATTTGTAACAGAAAAGGGGCAAATGTTTGGATCTCTTGTAAGCAGTTTTGAAATTTCGAGTCTCATAAAATGATATATTCAAGTAGTTGGTTCATGCAAAAACACCGCCCCACTGCGTCAATTTGCTAAGGCTAGCGCCAGTCTGAACTTTAAACTTTGAACAAACAACACTACTGATAACTCTCTCTGCATTTCCAAACACATATTGTCCCTATAACGCACCACTTTAAACGTCGTTGTTCTTTTACTCTAAAACTGTTGCACTACGTGTGGATCATCTAGGTTATGGAATATTTTCGCAATCCCATGCTAAAAATTAAGAAGAATTTTGCTCAAACTCTCGGTTGCCCAGAGGTTAATACACCAGCTTTAAATAACAGGCTTATTTGAGTATGTGTTTACCTTATTTTTAGCCTGAGGTCAGAGGCCAATTTTGACCCCGAAACTTATTTTTTTCCGTTTTCCATGTAGGAGGATGAAACAGTATCATAAAATACCCCCCCCCAAAATAACATACACCCATACAATGCCACGGACAGAATTATGTATATACTTTTAGAGCGAGGTACTTAAAAGGTGTGTCTTGCAAAAGTTCATTAATAGATAAATATTTTTAACAAGCTTATATATAGAATTTTAAAGCATCTGGATAACCTGAAGAAAGTTAACCTTAGAGTCAGATACTGTATGTTGGGCTGTATAATATCGTCATAACACAAAGTTACGACCGCGAAATTTTAATTACTATGGCTTAAATTTTAAGATCATGGCCGCTGGAATGTGATGCCATTTTGAGTACTGGGTAGGAAGGTGCCATGGAAAAACCCCAGTACTGATCTACGCCATTTCATGGCGTCACATCCTAAAATACGCTAATCCAAACGGCAAATGTTAATTTATTACAAGTTTCATGACCACTTACCTAATGGCTAAAGGTACATAAAGATTAACTTTTGCTTAATTAATCACTCATCACGGTAGGAATCACAACACTGACTCTGTTTTCCGATTACACAGATGCCATGCGTGCAAGGGTAAAGATCAAAGGAAGATGGGTTTATGTACTAAACCGTTCCTCCCAAAAACGCTACTTCATTACGTCCCACATGTTATACATTCATGCCACTTTTGTGTTTTAAATCTAAAATATTTTTAGATTCATTAGGAGCTTAAATTTACGGGTTTAAAATTTAAAAATTAAAAATAAGAATATTTCTTCACACGAACTAATTGTGTGCGCTCTTAACTATTTTCTTCTGAAAACTTTTTGTTTTGATGTCAAATGAATTAAATCAACACAACATACATTTTCAAATTCAAGGTTTAAAAACAACTGCTGATGACAAATTTTGAACCTAAGACCTACAGTTGTGGGCTGGGATAGCGTAGTCGGTACAGCAACTTGCTGCGGGCTGGACTGTCCGGAGATAGAATACCGGTGGGTGCGAGATTTTCCGCACGAATGCAGATCAGCCCTGGGGCCCACCCAACCTCCTATAAAATGGGCACCGTGTCGTCCCCGGGGGTAAAGCGGCCGGGTCATTATAAGTGGTTTCCTGTCACCGCGGTATGGCGCGTCCTCAGGTAGCTGATAGAGTAATGGCTTCCACTATGGAGGGTAGCTGCGAATATATTGAATAAGCAGTCGGACAGCAGACAAGGGGTGTTCCTCCAGCTTGAGGGTCGGACGAGGTGCTAACAACTTCTCACTGTAAAAATTGGCCGTTTTACGAAACGGATACATGTACCTCGGAACCGGACTGAAAATTTGGTACGACCTAAGCACTGTAAAAGAAACGTGAGATTTGGTACATGAATGTAAGGAGAATGTGTAAGGCAGGTTCACCTACAACAAGAAATCAGAACGGTAAAAATTGGATGTAGTGTTAATACAGGAGGTTAGTTGGGTCAAAGGGGGCACTGTAAAATAGAGGATTATATTTTTTCTGCGGAAAAGGAAAGGAAAGTTAATTGGGAAAAGTTTTTTTACAACAGAGAATAGAATCAGCAGTTAAGAGAGCAGATTTTGTTAGGGACAGAATGTCATTCATACAGTTCTGAGAGATGGTTGGTATAATATCTTTGCATATTATCATTGTTTTGAATGTGCATGCACCAAGTCAGGAGGAACGTGATGATACCAAAGACAGTGTTTATGTGGAATTATAGCAGGTTTTCGATCCTTTTTCTAAGTAACATATGAAAATTATGTTTGGAGATTTTAATACAAAATTGGGGAGAGAAGATATTTTCAAACGAGAAATTGGGAATGAAATTCAACATCAGGATAATAAAGACAATGGTGTTAGAACAGTAAAATTTGCCACAACAAAAATCTAGTTAAGAGCACGATGTTCCCACACCGAAACATTCAACACAAATGAACCTCTCTTGATGAGAAGGCTCACAACCACGTTGATCACATGCTGATAGATAGGATATGCCATTCGAGTAGACTCAAAGTACGATCTTCCAAAGGCGATGACTGTGATCCTGACCACTATCTAGTGGTTTCAAAAGTTAGTGAAATATTGGCAATAAAAAATAAGCATCACAAAAGGTTGATTAGAATTTTTAATCTCAGGAAGCTAAATGAACTGGAGGTTAGGAAAAAGTATCAGATTAAGATTTCAAAAAGGAATGCAGTTTTGGTGAACTTAAATGATAGCGTGGACATACATAGGGTTTGGGAAAACATTAAACAGAATATCAAAACCTCAGCTAAAGAATCTAAGTCTGTATGAACTGAAACAGCATAAACCATGGGTTCATGAAGAATGCTCACGATTTTCAGATCCAAGGAAGCAGACTAAAATGCAGCGGTTACAGGATCCGAACCAAAATAACGTGGATACCCTAAAACAACGTAAGACGTGAAGCATGCAGGCTTCTCAGGAACAAAAAGAAGGAATATCTGAAAATTAAAATTGATGAACTTGAAACTGACAGTATGATAAAAAATATCAGAAGCTTGTATGGGGACATTAATGATTTCAAGAAGTGTTACCACCGTAGAACTAATAAAGTGAAAGATGAGAAGGGTGATTTGGTTACAGAGTCCCATGGTATCGTGGCTGGGTGGAGGAACCATTTCTCTCAGCTATTGAATGTACATAGGGTTAACGATGTTAGGCAGACAAAACTACATGCAGCAGAGCCACTAGTGCCTTGGAGTTTGAGATGGCCATTGAAAGCTACAAAGACACAAATCACCAGGTACTGACCAAATCCCAGCAGAAGTGATAGGGATAGGTGGAGGGCATGTGTAAACACGGCAATTAAACCTTCGGTTTCCACAAAATGCGGGGAATTTCTTGACTAGCTGAGAATCTTTCAGTTTCTCTAGAAGGACTCTGCTCCATGCAGTAAGTACATCAGTGCGTAAGTAAAGTGGCCGGGGCGTAGTTTTGACCACCCACCCTATCTAGCTCCGAGGTTAAAGAAAGGGTAGAGCTATACTTCCCACAACCCTCTGACCCTTCGTTGCCTGTTCCATGACAAACTTTACCTTTACTTTACCTTTAAGCGACCTACTGTTAGAAATTACATTTGCATAACCAGTGATTATTATTTTTCTCCATTCTGCTATCTCAGCGTAAGATTCTATATAAATGTGGCCACTCGATACGACAACCGCCGTCCGCTTTTGCGACAATCGACTATTCTATTCCCGAGGGATACCAGACGAGTTCTCAGAGTGGCAGTAGAAATATACGAGAAACAATTTTTAACGAAATTAAATTTATTACAGGAATATACTTTATAAAAAAGGGCAATGAATAATTCGAAAAACCTTGGTAGTGGCTTCAGTTGGATGTTCCTTTGTTCACTAGCTTGTTAGGATGTTTGCATCTAGGAATCCTTACATGTAACTTTTAAGAGAGAATAGAAATTTGTGCACAACTTTAAGAGAAATTCTTAAAATCGACCAATTCCAAGGCAGGGAAGGAAATGACAAGAAAATATATTAAAAAACATAGAAAAAAGTGTTTTAAGGAAGGGAAGTTTGTAGAAAATGGGACACTGTATTAACTGAATGCAATTTTTCGGATTGGTGGTTTTAAACTTCGTTCTCTGCTACAAGATTTTCAGTCAGTATTTAAGCCTACATTGAGATGGTTGACAAGTGCCCTATGTTCCTAATGGAACTACTACTACTACTATTTAGGCCTACGTAGCCTGTGTAGCGTCATATCAATAATGACGTTTATTCTTCTGTAATACATGATGGAAATAACAAACTTAGCCACAATGAAGTTCTTTAGATTTGAACCTAAGATTTCATCCAAATACGAGAATTTCTACACTACGGACTTTTATCTCATTAATTTGAAGACTTGTTGCATACAGTCTTCTTTTATCTCTGTGGTGTCATAATTTCAGCTAACCAGCACTTCCCTAATTCAAAGTTCACTTGCACCCTTTGATGACTACAGAAGAGCTGAACAGTGTTGTCTTGCTATTACGTTCACCAACAGGAGCGATCTTGCTTTCAGGCTCCGTTTGGGAATCTTGTCTATACTTTAGTTTCGTGTTGCTAACATAGGCATATATTTGGATATGAAGCCCTCTTTGTGGGGACGGGGGAATATGGCCTCAAATAAGTGTGATATTTCTGAACGAACGTCCACAAGAGATTCTAGGTACGCTTCGTAATGTTAGTGTTTGTGGTAAATGCAGTTATTTATGTGGCTTTAAAGGGCTAGGCCTTGTCATGTCACAGACATTATCTTCCTCATCACACTATAAACAAAATCAGGCCTAAAGTATTTTGTTTACCCTAGAACGTGAGGTAGGGAATAGCGTAGTCAGTATAGCTACCCGCTAAGGGCAGTCAGTATAGCTATCCGCTAAGGGTAGTCAGTATAGCTACCCGCTAAGGGTAGTCAGTATAGCTACCCGCTAAGGGCTGGACGGTCCGGAAATCGGACCCGCGCCCGACCAGTCCGGCTCTGGGGCCTACCAGGCCTCCTGTACAACGAGTACAGTTGGTGAAGCGGCCGGAGCGTGGCGTAAAACACCGACTCCTTCCTAACGCCGCGGTTCACGAGAGAGCGGGACTGTACCTCTACTCCACTTCTGGGCCTTCATAGCCTTATATAGAGTGAATTTTACGTTTACTGTTGAACGTTGCAGTGGTATCATTTTAACACTGACTTTCAAACAGACATTTGTGGTGGTAGGATGCTGGAATACAAACGTGTCTTTATGGTCTGATTGGTTTGAAACATTTTCGTTCGTGTGTCGCATTAAAACAGAGGAGGCGGGAACTTGGAAATTCTCTTCTCTTTCTTCATTTTCCCTTCACTTTTTTCTTGCAGTCTGTCTACGTTTCTTCCTTTTTCTGTCTCTCTTTTTGGACAAAATAACGGAAACAGTTGCGAAAGATGCACACTTCTTTATTAATAGGGAGTTGGGCCACCATTTGCCTATAATACAGCTTGTAACCTTCTTGGAATAGACTCATGTAAGTTCTGAGTAGTCTCTGGTGGAATACTGTACCACTGTTCATGAAGAACATATTCTAGTTGTTTGAGAGATTATGGTGGATAGCTTCTGTTTCTCCCACTCCTATGTAACATTGAACACAGTGTTCGATGATATTTAAGTCTGGCGAGTCTGCTGGCCAGGGAAGGTGTTGAAGTGCATCTTCATGCTCCTCAAACAAACACTGAACACTTTTGTTGTGTGAATGGGTGAATTGTCATCTTGACAAATTCCACCATTGCTAGGAAACAACATTAGAACCACTGGATGCACCTGGTTACCTAAAATTTCCACGTAGTCACTGGCAGTAAGTCGACCATTCAGAGTAATTATAAGACCAGCAGAATACCAAGATATTGCTGCCCAGATCATCACAGATCCGCCTCCATGTTTCACAGTTGGAAGCAGGCATTCAGGATTATAGGCTTCCTCGGGCGTTCTCCAAATATGAACCCGGTCTCATGTTGTGAACAACGTGAAAGACGACTCGTTTGCCTATACTGCTTATTTCCAGTCATCAGATGTTCAGGTTTTATGATCATCACACCACCTTTTTCGTTTTTAGCATTGTTTTCAGTAATCAGAGTTTTCGCAATTGCTATTCTACCGTGGATGTTAGATTTGTGAAGTTCTCATCAGACTGGTTTTGTGGAAACTGGATCTTCAGCATGAATATTGATCGAGTTCTGTTGTTACCTTTGTTGCAGCATTTGTATGAAAATTTAGACACAATCCTCTCTAATACTCTTCCCTTTCAATTAGTTTCGGTTTTCGGCCACTGTTCCCTTTATCTTATGTCTTCCCATGATTTGTGTATGCCGCATAATCTTGGAAACTGCTGTTCTTGGTACACCAAGCACTAACAATCTGTCCTTTTTGAAAATCTAACAAGTCTCTTACCGGTCCCAGTGGCCGCGCGGTCTACTGCATAGGTCAGTGTCCTTCCGCCTGCTGAGATTGTGGGTTCGAATCGCACCGGGGACACATCCATGTCCCCACTCAACACTCATAACAGACAGAAATCCTTCTGTCTGTTATGAGTGTTGAGTGTTATCAGGTAGAGGTCTATGCAACGAGCTCATCACCAGAGGAGTCCCAGCGACTGTGTGCATCGTTGTGTGTGATCTAGTAACCTCGTGAATGAGGAGGCCTTGGTCCACTGAGGAGTGTAGCGCCAAACGTATCTCCCATTTATTAGTACTGTCATACGAACTGTTACTAAACACCATCCGTAATGAATTTACACTGACACTACACATCTCAAACAAACAAACGAATAACGAATGATAATCTCAACTAATGTTCTCTCAGTGCTGTACGGAATCAATGCTCGTTATACGCAGCCTCCAACAAACAAATTCTGAACGGTTCGTATGGTTCTGAGTCCCTGGACTTTTCTTACATCTTGTCTTCCGGTAAGAACACATTTCGGAAAATGGATCTGCTCCTATACTCAGATGAGCAACATAAAACCACAGTATGAAACAGAAATATGCAACTGAGTTTCCTCCGCAATGAATATGATATTTGTTATGTGAATGTGAGTTTTCAGCACATTTGTTATTACATTCTCTGAGACATTACTCGGCGTTGATTGGTAATTAATTCCAGGCTTTGCAGATTAGCTGACTACCTTTGTCTTCGTAACAGTTCAAGAAGCGTCTTACTTCTTTTGGACAACCCGGAAGATGTAAGAAGCAGGCTGCTCCGATTCGTAGCTAAACACCCTATGATAAATAAGACCTCGTACACTTGACGCTTGTAACCTTGCAAACTGGAGCTAACGATTATAATGGCTGTTTGGTCTGAGGCTTGTACTGTCTTGAAAACCTCTTCTTCCTTATGTACTTCTTTGTTATGCTTTGTTTTCTGATGTTCGTAACAAGCTTTAGGATAAGCCGAATCTCCAGATTACCCTTATTTATGCCGCAAATACTGCATATAATCTAACAATTGGGGTAATTCCGGATATTGTTGACTTTGGGGTTAATCCATAGAACTGAATGAGTATTTTATACCTCCTTAATATTTTATGTTGGCTACTAATTTTTGTTTACATAATCAGCATGAAGGAAGGTAAAAATGACGAGCGACGGAAGAAATAAAAACAAAATATGAGGAAGAAAGGATAAAATGGAGAACATATACAAGAATGCAAGTAAACATAAAAAGAAAAACACGATTAATATAATAAATTCGTAAATAGGTCCTATTTCTAGAGTCTGGAAATTATTCTGATTTTCCCCAGACAATGTAGATATGTACTCTAGAATATGCAATGTGCGTCAGGCCGTACTGCCGTTTTTGCCATTGTCTTGACAACGGCTCGGATGGTAGAGTACGTCTTTTCACTTACACACTGCGGACTGTGTGTCTGACTGACAGCGATTGATCACACGACTTTCAAAATGTTATGCTGCAGTGGATGAACATAGTAACTCAGTGACGTCACTTTTTATCAGTATCTCTCGTCGATATTGACTGTGTCTGATGATGGATCACAATGCTGATGGACTGCACTTTTACTTGTTAACACTAGACGTCACCATTCCGTCCTCCTTATTTTGAAATCAACCACTAGTTTTGTTCTTCTCAGGACAGAGATTTGCATTATAAATTGAGTTATACAACACATAAGTGAGTGCTGCCATCTGATGGTAGACCAATCGATATTTCACCAGTCGGCAATGATTATTATCCGGAATTTAGCTCAGCGGCAAATTTATTTTATTCGAGATGTAGGATTTTTTTTTGTTTTCTTGGTTTTTGGGCTACGTGTATTATGCTACAAGTACTTTTGCCATAATTTTTCCTTTTTTTTCGGCCTTCAAATAGTCTTCTATTTTTCTTCCCCAAGAATAATGTAGGCATTTCATAGAATTATTATTTCCCCATATTTGGCTCTCAGAAGCCCTTACACTTTGAAGAATCTGCACTGCGTCCAAAATGGTTTTTAGCACTAGAGCTTCGAGTAGGTTATTGGAATGGGCTAGAGAAGTCATGAAAGAAAAATGTTATTAGTGTTTTGCCTTCACACGTTCAATGCAAGGGCCTGTAGACAATATGGGGCTTACGTACATTCACTAGCAATAAATAGAAACCTATAGTTATAACTCTGCATTTCCTTCTTTCCGTAACGTGTGGGCAGAAGCATTTGAATTTAAGTGGGCCTCATATTGTCTTATATAAATTTGAACCAAGATAACGTCACACTTGATTTGTAATGGTTCCGCAACACAATGTTACAAATGACAGACAGCCAGATGAACATCATTCGGTACAGGAACTGGGCCCACGAAGCAGAACAGTGTTTCGGTTGTCACGGTGCTCTGAAGATGCAAGACAAATTGCGTCCCGGGCGGTTTGCAGACGTCTTAAGGTATCAGATACCGTTCGATAAAATCGTAAGAGGCAGACGTGGGCTTTAATGACTGACGTTTCAGGGGTCTCCATTTCGTATATTTTATCTACAGCTTAGATAGAACAAATGAGGCGGAATTTTATGAGTATTCCTGTAGATTATTTAGAATTACCCAACAGAAATGTTATACATAACCTAAACATGAGATCGATTCTCAGCGATTACAGGCTTATCATTATCCGAAATTTAAACATAAAAAAATAGAAAGCCACTTACATAACTTTCGTATTTCTACACGTAAATGAAATTTCGAGTAACCGACCACTTGCTGTATCCTGCGCAGACCCGGTGGGGAAGGTATCTTGGATATTGTTCCAGGAGGGACGGAGCTCGGAACTCAAGTTAAGACGGGGAGTCGGGCAGGCCGCACACACACTCAATAATCCCCAAGTAGAATGTATTGGAGTTTTATTGTGCGTGATTAGGGAATACTTGCAGTTAGAACTGAACTGTATTGGTGACAAATCTCGCCAACGGGCTCATTACCGTTAACACTACTGATCGTCCAGCTTCATTCTCTGTTGCTCAATCACTCTTCGAGATATACAACAGAGATACACAACAGATTGCAACTGGAGCACAAGGCAGCTACTGTTATATGCATCAATCCACATATTGCTCGAGCGATAAACACTTAGCGCGAACACTTATAAACAAAAAGAACTAGCCGGAAATTATATTCCTCCCATGCCTGGTCTGCTCACTAAGAAATGGAAGTGTAAACAAAGAGTATGAGTTACAGACAGGCGAGAACTAAACGTGATGAAATTAAACTTATGACTTACATAGAGTACATACAACAATCCTGGAGAAAGAAGGAAGAAAAGAACACAAAAAAAGAATGTGTATCAACTACACAACACACTTTCTTCCTCAGAACACATACTTTGTTCTCTCTGAAAGGGGTCGTCCTTTATTTACTCTTCATTTAACGACGCTTCCCTTGTATCATATTGCATAGCGTGAGATTTTAGAACTTAGTCGTAAAAGGTGAGTTGGAAAAGATTCTGAGTGAAGAGTTTCTGGTCCAGTCGACATACCAGCTAATCATTTCTGCGGAAAAACTTAGAACCTCATTGAAAATTATCCGTGTTGCAGACTAGATTCTGATAAGGCACTGGAACACTAACCTGCATGTGTGTACTGATACATGATACCTCATGATATTGTTAGCCCATGAAACTTCAGTCAAATGCCATTTAGCTAATAATTTTTGTGACCCCTGCTGAATCGCACAGTGGTTTTGCTGCTGCCTCTTACCATGGCGTGTTATGAAAACAACAGACATGAGAGTATTAATGCAGGAATGTCGTTCCTTACTATTATTATTGTGATTGCTTATGTCCTACATTCGGCCGGCTTCGAATTCTATAAATTTTCGCTCTTTATGTATTTAGAAAGTTTTTATATTCAAACACCGACAATTCCCGTTAGACGTGTAACATTAAGCAAACAAATTCGAATGTCAGATAAATGAAATATTCTTGGATGCAAAGTGAATCACGCTGTAAACGACTGGGTGAATGTTGTGATAGCATGTATCTGTGCAGAAACTCGTGTTGAGCGAGTGACAAGATTGTTTGTCCCTACAATACAGTGCTGGACGCTGATAATTTTATTGTCGAAACTTTCCTTGAATTCATAAAGTTTCTTCAGCCTAATTATCTTAGCAATTTTAACATGTTCTTGAGTTATGCATTTAGTTGAAAAATAAATCAATAAAATACTCGAAAAAGACCACAGTTTTTTAGACATAACAGCGTGAAGTTTGCTGGTGAGGTCCTCCTTTCAAGCAAAATTCACGGCATCACATCCGAGAAGATAAGTAATGATAATCACTCTGAGAACTTCAGAACTCACGTGTATTTTGTATTCTCCCCGTCAAATAAGTCAGTTATTACTGTAACCCTTTCAGTAGTACTTTTATTGAATTTTTTGACAAACATTTACACTGGTTGGCATAAATTTCCTTCCCAAAATAATTTTGATAAATTCTTATTGGAAATAATTTTACAAACTCGAATGTGTGAATTAAATGTCTATGTCACCCTCAGTTTGGATTTATATCAGATGATACTTCAGTTGAATGGCCAAAAACCCAAACGTGGGCCTGGGCCACAGGTTTCACGATGTTCATTTATTTTTACTTATTTAAGACACTTAAATACCCAGAATAATATTGTCTCAAAATATATCTCAAACAGAAAAAGTTTCCTTCCAACTGTTTAGCCTCCCTTTAATTTGCAGTGTGATAATCACACTTGTGCAATTAAAGGAATGCGAAACACACCAATATTTTATTAGAGCGACAAAACAAAGCCTCAGCTACTTGGATCGCGCCTTAAACAGTGGAATCTTCTTGAGAAAGATGTTATAATATCATTTTATAGGAAGAGGCAGTCATAAATAGCAACGTATTACTCAGTGTATGGCGATCTATTGTGCTGAAATAACATCCAAGAATTAATACATGAATTCCAACTTGAACACATATCTGGCCAATGGAGGCTTTTCACTGATTCATCTAAGGTCGGTTTGAAGCAGTGTTACTCCACAAGGGCAATAAGTTCCCTAGTATCGCACTGGCTCCAGCAGTTCACACGACAGAAACGTACGAGAAATGTCAGGTTTTGCTGCATAAAGAACGCTATGGAGAACACCGGTGGAATATATTTGCTGACCTAAACTTTACAACAATGCTGACTGTGCTGCAAGGTGGATCCACTAAATTCTGCTGCTTGTAATGTGAAAGGGACAGCCGAGCGAGGCACTGTCACTATAGAATAAAAAGAATGGCTACTCCGTTCAGAAACAGCGCCAGGTCTGAAGAATGTGGCACATCGTGCTCTAAGGGATAAGTAAAAACATATTTGCGTCCATTGAATATCAAGCTCAGTTTGATAAAATTGTCTGGGAAAGCGACGGATAAAGAAAGCAAAGGGGCTGCTTATTTAAGGCAAATATTTCCCAAAAGAGGCGAGGTCAATATGAAAGAAGGAATTTTCGTTAGTCCACAAATTACATCTATTCGAAGAACAAGGCTTTAGTACACAATTGATTCTGCATAAATAATAGTCTAGATGGCATTTGAATACATCTGCAGAAACTTTCTAGGTAGTGAAAAATCGGAAAATAACAGTGAAATTGTGCAGGGGCTAATTTCATCATACATTGCTGCGGGGTGCAACATGTCTTTGAAACTTCATATTCTGCATTCCTATTTGGATTTGTTTCTTGAAAACATTGGAACCGTCTCCGATGAAGGTGGCGAAAGTTTCCATCAGGACATTTCCCAAATTAAAAAGAGGTACAGTGGAAAATGGAGTCGCAATATGTCGGCTGACTGCTGCTGGAGTCTTATAAAGGAGACATCAACTGGCGAAAGTAAGAGGCAAAAGAAGATGAAATGAGTGTCTGATGAAATTTTACTAGTAAATATATGGTACAGAGGAACAATGTTATTTATTTGATACTCTATATTGTAATTAGACACCAATACATTACTTTTGTACTGCCAACGTAATTTTATAATTTAATCCCCCCTCCCGTAGCATTGGTGGATGATAGGACCGTTTGGTTGTCATATTCGGATTCAGCAATGTCAAAACTATAAGAATTGCCCTCATTTTAACAGGGAACGAAATTTTTTTGCCGACCAACATTATGTGCTTTTTCATTAATAATTATTCACAGATAAAGCAGTGAGGTTATTGATTATCAATTCTGACAACATTTATAACAATCTTATTATTTGTTTGAATTTTCTAAGTTTTTTGGCCTTTCGGTCAGATGCAGATATTTCATTCATTTTAATATTTCTTTATTTAGTTTACCAGATATCCGGGCAGTACGCTGAAATTTACTTTCATTCATTCTAATCAGCCTTTTGATGACTTCTTTTGGTGACATCAAAACAATTCATTTGACGACTCCAATTGTTCATTTTCCGTCCCTCTAGCGGAAACGTAGTGAGGTTATAACTCTAAATATTGAACGTTAATATTTGTTAGGATAGATAATACAAAATATTAATCGTTAAAGAAATAGTAATGTAAAGATTCGTCGATATGCTAATTACTGCTACAGCTGAAGTAAACTGCCAATGACAGTCTATTTTTTGAGACGCATATTTAGATTATATTCCCATCCCAATATTTCAAGTTATCATACTTCTACTGGAGATGAAAATGAGTTATTGAATAAAGAATATGAACTTTTAAACAACATGAAAATGTTATACAAGTTTCTAGACTACCAAAATAAGCACAAATGTAAGTATTAATAAGTTATAATTAAAAATGATACGGAGTAGATGGAAGATAAGAAAAGTATACATAAATACCAGTTTTGGAAATCCTAGAGTCTTGGCGGCCAGTTCTTTGGAATACGAGAAATTCTGCCGTCAGCTCAGTCAGAAATGTTAGAATCGGAAAATCTTTTTACTGCATGAACACATCCTTGGCCATATAGGCCATGCTTGTGCAACACGCAGTTTGTGAGTTTAGTCCGTAGGATATTTTGCTGTCTGATGGAAGTATGAACAAACGTTAAACCTGGTATTCATGAAAGCAGTTTATATACCTCATACTGAGAAAACTTAGACGATTGAGACTGCAATGAAATACTATCAATAGTGCATCAAATGTGGCAGATGGTTGCCGCAGTGGTGTAGAGCCTACAGACTGAACGGGACAAAACTGTTGTTGAAAAACATTGTTCACGACGTTTCTAAATCGTAGTCACAAGGTACGATTTAAGAAACCCGTGTGATTAAAACAAATTCCTGGGGCCCATTTATAGTAATATAAAGGAAAGAGAGCTCATTGTAAATTGGCAGTTAACTCTGATGTATTTTCCTTAGTGGACTGATGCCCTCAGAAAATTGTCCCTTGATTAATGGATATTTTAAGATTAATGTTCAACTCTTCACGTCCAATGACAGCGTTCCTTTTCCTAGAGAGTAGCAGGAAATCGTCTGATGCCAACCCAGATTCCTATCAAATGGATACCGGAGGATACTCGTATTTTCTCGGTGTTCAGTGAACCGACGCGTGAAGCCAACCAGTCACATCCATATAGCGACGATTTACTTTTGCAGTTGTAAGGGTGGAGAATTCCATAAATAAGCAGTGAGGGAAATACTTGGATCGGATGGCTATATTTTGTATTATTTACTTGTGTTATCTTATAGTGTTGTTTGTTTAAAATAAAATAAGAATACAATAGACAATATAATTAGGCCAGTACATTCCGCTGTGGTAGTAACAGCAGGAAGTTTCCGCATCATAAGTCTACCTACAGATGAATATGTCATTGTGATTCTAGGAATCAGATGCGGATTACAGATAGCGTCGCTGTAGTACTCTCTACACACACAAACACAAATGAATTTTTACAGCAAGCTGCGCTGATATATTTAAATAAAAAAGGGGGCGTTTAGGTACCCGCGATGACAAGAGAATATAGTTTTAACACAAGAAGTGCAATCTGCGCATTACGTAAGACTGTGGCGCGTTCGCGTTCGCAGAACAATTGTATGCAGTGGAAGAGCAACACAATGTATTTGGCAAGATTTTCAGAAAAATTTTACTGAACTCATCATGCTTGTTTTAATTTTCGTCTGAAACATGTCGCATTCTAAGAAGAGTTCAGCGAGATATTACCATATACATACACAGGTTTTCGTCTAATTTTTGTCACATTTTAATGAAACTTCAATTTTCTCTTCCGATTTTGTAAAAGTACTCAAATATAAAATTTCATGAAAATTGGTTGTCTGAGCCGAGTTCCATACGGCGAGGCGAGCATAAAACAAAATGTAGTTAGTACCAGCTTTTTAATTTTTGCAAACGCGCCTAACAAAAATGGATAAGCTTACTGGGGTAGTGAACTACAGAAAGCAAAGTGAATTTGCTCTTGATTGGGCCCGAAGGACGGACAAGTGATAATGTTGAACGTGGCAAAATGACAGGGAACATTTTACTGGCTGAGCAGTCATGAGCTTCTCAAGAATAACGTACATTACTAAGTTAACTGCTGAATAGCGAGAAAGTAAGCTGTGAATGCTTGTAGTGAATTCTTCTGGCCGAAGTAGGGTAGAGTGACGGGTTTTCTTCTACATAGTGATGGGCCTTGGGATCCCATTACAAACGGGAAATTACTTGACCTACTGAGCTTCTGTCAGATTAAGGAGGACGTTTCTCCTTGAAGTTACTTAATATCGACTGGGGATATGAAATGGAAGGTGACAATTCGAAGAACACAATGTAGCGGGACAACTAGACCGGGCCTACTTTAAGTTCTGTTGTGATGTGGGTCTCGGGAATACAAAATGCAAAACAGTGTTCTTATTGGAAGAAGAGTTGCTCCTACACATTTTAGATGTTAAGTGCGTCCTGTAAACTGGGAACAATTCAGCCGTATTGGGAATATAGCTCGTGTCTGTGTGTATGTGTGTGTGTGTGTGTGTGTGTAGGTCCGCTAATTCGTGAGTCATTCTGTGCCAGTAATGTGTGTTCACAGATCAGATCCCAATCAGAAATTCTGAGAATGATTGTATTGTGACAGAAGTAGTACAGCCACCGTCGTGTACCGACACATAAGTTTGAAAAAGTCGTGAATGTTAAACGCGGAGCTAGAAATGTCCAACGGAATTTCCGCCTGATAGTCCGCACCCACTGGACAACGACTGCGATAAGGTAGCTGCTAGAAAAGTCCAACAGAATGCCCATCTTCTGCAGAAGACCTACTAAGGAGTCACTGCGACAACGTCAGAGCCAGAAATGTTGACAACAACCTCCAGTGAGTACAGGTCACCTACTGGAGAAGGGTCATTGCAGAAAAGACGCTGTTAGATATTTCAGCCGAATTTTCACCTTATAAAACTAGCCAACTTGAACGTTGCTGCAACAAAGTCGAGTTACAGATGTCCGGCAGAACCTCCCCCTGACTTACAGGAATGTCACTCCGAATAGTCGCTGATAGGCATATATATAGCGGATACTCCACCTGGTGAAGGACATCAATTTCCGTTTCACAACCTAGGTTTAATTTCAAGATGAATAGGGCTTGCATTTAAGGGGATATTGCAGTTAATTACATTCTGCTTTTTAGGGTTATGGGGGGTACGCGGTGGCGCAGTTGGTTGAGACACTGCGCTACAAGTCGGCAAGGTCGCGGGTTCGATTCCCGATGGTATCATTGGTATTTTTCATTGACATTATCCTTCCGGACGCACTATGGCACTGGACTTGACTCAGCCTTTAACAGAAATGAGTACCAGGAATAATTTCTGGGGGTAAAGGAGGCCGGTGCGGAGGGCTGACAATCTTACCCCCTTCGTATGATGATTGTCTTGAAATATGGGAGCCTCAACCTCCTGGAACCTTCGGGGCCTGTCCAGGCCTGTAATGGGATTACTTTACCTTTACCTTTTACGGTTAGGAGTCGACTCCGTAACGAACAAGTTGAAGTGCGATAACACTTAATATTCATAGAGTTCCAAAAAAATGCACTTACAGTTGACAGGTATTTAAATTGTATCAACTTGAAATACAAACGCTCTTACTTCTTTCGGCTCGAGTGAGCTACCTGGAGGGAGATTCCTGTACAAATTACTTCTGTTTGTCGATATGTATAACAGACAATTTTAAAACACTGTGCAAGATAAAGAGTAATTTACAAAACTACAATAAAATTGTTAAAAGTTAACATACGAAATTATGTCTTCTATTACTTTTCCTGTGTTGTGCTTCTGCACGCAAGTATCTACTTCAAAGCGTCCTCGATCCTTATATGGATCACGTCTCTGTAGCCACCAAAAATCAAGACAAAACTAATGCATTTATGTAAATCGGTGTTAATTCTTGATTTTTGCATATCTCTTTGAACCAAATAGCTGCACTGTGTTTCAGTAACTTCTCTTTAGTGTTCTTGAGTTTATAAACTACTTGTGCCTGTTGGGCATTTGTAAATTTTATATTATACATTTTCCGTGGAACAATATTATTTTCACAAAGAATAAAGACAAATTTGTTCACAAGTTGGTCTTGATTCTTGGTGAATATAATACAGTTCCATGGAAAATGTATAATATAAAATTCCTTGTACTCAAATTTTGATGTGTTCCGTGCAAGAAAACACTCTGTACTGTACAGAAATTGACATACTATATTTTTTAAATTTTAATCGTTTTTGTAAATTAATGTTTTCTTGAACAGTGTTTTAAACTTGTGTGTTGTACATGTCGACAACTATAATTCCCTTGTATACGAATCTTCCTGGAGATGACTCATTCATACCGAAACATGTAGGAGAGTTTATATTTTAAGTTACTACAATTTAGATGTCTAACAAGTGCATTTGTTTGCAGTTGTATGAGTAATATCATCTTTGTTGCACGGATATGAGTAACACTAATTTGAGACAACGCCCTTTAAATGTTGTTATCCTGCGGTGCCTGTTCCGAATTTCCATAAGATACCCGACGTCGTGATATTTTCATGGTTCTCTGTACCGGTACATAATAGACTGAAAAGTTAAGACTGAGTTTACCTTCTCATGGCGGTAGGCGTTAAAATTACGGCCTCTTGGGATCGCACATTGTGTAATTTGGTAGATATTTATGAATATTTCGAAGGAATATCCTGTCTCCGTCAGAGTAAAAGTGACACTTCTAATGCATGGTTTAGGCCTACAACGCGTCAAATGGCACAAGTATGTTGCATATTAGCGGACAGAATGTGGAAGGATGCGACCTTGGCCTATTTGAAGCATTAACGAAATATGTCTGAAGAAAATGGGAATAGGAGAAGAAAACATAAGGGAAGCTACCCAGTCCGAGTGTAAAGATTTGATCTCGGAACCTCCAGTACGAATAACAAGAAAGTTCAGGAAGCTATAAAAAAGAAAAGAATCAAAAAAGGAAGTTCAAAAAGACAGAAAAGAGATGCATCATGCATATACGGTTTGTATTGAATAGATAAAATGCGTAACGTATGGAATTCGGTACACAATTCGAATACGAACCTCCAACGGTCCATCGGCATTCATACTTCTTCTGGAGAGATGGGACATGCGGAATGACACATGAACCTCATCATTACGCGTCAATTACTTGCAGAGAACAAGGGACGAATAGAAACAAGACAGCCAATGTGATGTATCCTTCTCTCACTCACTATGAAGGAGATGTTAACGAGTCAATAAAGTGACCGTTGTAACTCTGGAACGAGACGCACAACTGAAGGTTTTTCAGACACGCTGATCTTTGTTCGATTGCCACTGCGCAGTAGGACCAACTATTTCGGTGTCCGCTCGTCTCGAAGTAGGAACAAATGGGTGGTAAGTTTTTGTTTGTTGTCCTATGTTTATTTATTAAAGCTTTTGACGAGCGCGCTGTAGTGTACAGTTACAGGATGATTAGTGATTACTTAATTGAAGAGTATATAGAAGGAAGTGCTCGTAGATGAAGTTCTGTTCTGGAATGTGTGTGAACAAATTACGGAGAACAACGAAAAATATCAGCAAAGCATGTTTTAAGGCCGGTAAAAAATACCCGTGACCTAAAACAGTAACACTGCACAAGAACTTTCGGTTGGTCAATAACCCTTATCAATTTCTAGGCTCTATAACGACAATATTTCAGCTGCAAAAGTTACTAAAATCTTAACATCATTGTAAATATTTGTGTTTATTCTACCAAAAGAATCAAAGTCCAAGGGTTGAAAGATGATTTGTATTCCTACGGTTAAATTTGCGTGTAATTTTTGGGGCGCTGTCGTAGATGACTTACATAAGAGTACCTGATTATTATATTTTTTAAAACAAGGCGTGAAAGTCTCGTAGCTTACGGGGTTTGCCTGTTTTGATGATAAAATAGTCATATGAATACTGACATAGCAGACATTATTCGATTAAAATCTTTGGGAACATGACACCGTGTCCATCGGTAAGCAGTTAGCGATGTTGCGTAAGTGCGTGTTTCTACATTAGAGCCTATGTCTCTGCTTGGACTGCATCCATTCGGACGATGACGACAGGAATTTCCTCAGACACGTCGGTAACCATGCAAAAATCGGCACGGCGTTACGTAACATGTTAGTTTTCATCAGTGCCACTGTAAGAACATCAAATCTCTCAAGAAACAATATTTTTTTATTAACGTAAATGTGGTCCGAAACGCTTCGAACTTGTAGTAAAGTTACTGAAGTGTGTCTGTGTGTGTGTGTGTGTGTATATATATATATATATATATATATACACACATATATACTAACACTTCCAGACAATTGGCATTTGTAATTGTACTATCAAACTGGTAACCAGAAGTGGTCTTGATCATCCTTACTATAAGGTTTATTGAACTTAATATTTGAGAGTTTCTTCGGAAGGTCTGTTATCGGCTACCCTGACAAATATCTGTCGCGACTTTCCTAATCCCTCCATGATAATTTTAACAGTGCCTTCAATTATACCATACCCGTTCTGGGTCATTATAGTGTTGTCATACGGTGCCGTATGAGATGCTGAAAGTAATGCCGAATAAACTAATGACATAAAATAAATTACAGACATACATTAAGTTTCAAAACTTCCTCCGCTCATCGTCTTCATCAGAATTTCATTATGCAGTTGACCTATTAATTTAAAGAATGACATAAATTAAGAATTGCGAAGGAACTGGACGGAAGCAGTTATAACGATCTCGTACGATCTACCTCCGAAAAACAAATATGCGATAATAAATTACGTCATAAATGAACGTGATTGTGATTACAAATATAAGCATACGATGGGGGAAAACAATACTTTTTTTCTGAAGATAAAACAGAATCGTTGCTGCAGACGCACTGCAAATCTAACTGCAAAATCCAGTGATCACGAAAACTGTGAAGGCCTTGTGTATCCATTGGAACGTTTCAAATCCGCTGTCAGTGAATGTTCTTTATCAAGACGAATCCTTGGGAATAATCTTTTAACCTTATGATAGTTGGGAAAGACTCCTGTAAATGCTGCGCACATGCCGTCAACACATCCGAACACATGAGTGAGATCCACCCGAGAAATAACATCTACACCAGCTATTCTGTATTTATGTCGCAGGAAAAGCACAGTCAAACGTGCCAATCACTTGGCACAGACAGTGTCACCCTTCCGGCCATCACACATTCATGACTATAATCGTATTGGTGTGCTCCACAAAGACAAAGCAATATTCAGGATTACAAACAGTCTACTTCTCTTCGACCTATTTTAAAATATTTTTAAGTGGCTAATGCAATACCTCTAGAATCTAAATGATGTCGAGGACTTTAAGTACAACTGACTTTGTTGTGAGAATAGATGAATGTCAGAATTGTCCGATATTGATCGACAAGGAGGTTCAAAATTTGTCCAACGGTTTCGACCATGATCGGCATGCTAGGTCAGAACAAGCTGACGCACAGACATTCCCTTCAGATCAGTTTCTTTTTTCAGATTTGTGAATAATAACTAGAAACTAACAGACCCATAAAAAAATTAGAGCATTTTTCAGTAACTTGTATAAACGCGATTTCAATTAAGCAGACCAAATATAACAAGACTAAAGCCCTCCGGAATATTATTCCACGTTCACGGGTTATCGATATTTCGGAGGAGCAAGCTGCTTCTCTCTCCGGAGTAGTCCAAGGCTAGTTTGTGTGCTTCGAACTTCGTCTATACTGTTGATTATTGAATGGAGCAAATTTCAATGTCAGAATTTTCGTTATTTTACTTAAGAAAGGAATTTTCCTCCATGTATTGCTGTTTCTATGCCCCTGATTTTTTTTGGGGGGGGGGGATGTGAGAAATTCAAGTCACAAGCAAGACACTGGTAAAAAAAACCTTGTATTTAAGCTTGGGCGTGAACGCTTTCGCTTTTGTGTTTATTTTATGGCATATACATTTCAAAAGGGGAAATTTAATGTTGATATATTTAAATAAAACGATCTGTCCTAAAAACACCTTCTTGTGAATATCGCTTATATTGTTCACAAGGTCTTTATATACTTGTGTATTTCCAAAGTTGGCTTTGGCTGTCTTTAATTTATAATGTCTCTGAAGTACTGGATTTTTAAATGAATCAAGAGTTACACGTTTATCTTTTAAAGAAAATAATTAATAAATACCTGCAATCCCAGTGGAGTATTAATTGGTGTTTCGTTGATCAACTATATTCTGCCGATGTGTAAAGAATGGACGTCAGCACAAAATAAATTATGGTTGTAAAATTGCATTCCACATCATTACGACAACAAAAATCTTAATTCACGACTGGAAAATTTAACACGAATTGTGCCATAGTTAGGCTTCAGTTTAAAAAAATGTTGATGTATGGTCCGGTCCCTGACGACGTGCCTCAGATAGCTTTGCTCTGTACTCCAGTGCTGTGGGTACTCTTAATGTTTGTTATTTTTAAATCATCATGGCAAGAATATTTTTCTCTCGGAACGTGTTTCATCCCCATATTTAAAAACTTTACTTTCCTTCGTAACTGTTTTATGGCCCTGTGTCAACCATTGGTGTTGCTGAACTTCCTCTCTTGTCAGGACAAGAAAAATTTTCTCAGATAAATATAAATTATTGTTCAAAATCGTCAGAGGATAAAAAATATATTAATAAGCTAGTTGTTTATTTTGTTTAGAAACCGATATTTAACGCTACTACTACCACTACTACTACTACTACTACTACTACTACTACTACTAGTAGTAGTAGTAGTAGTAGTAGTAGTAGTAATAGTAGTAGTACCACTACTGAGTACGACGACGCTGACATAGATGAAAATTATAGTGATGATACATTACATGTACAGAGGATCAGTTTGCCCTAGTCTTCGTTATGTTCTGTGTCAGTAATTTGCTAGCTATGAATAGGAGAAGAAGAGGCAGTAAAAACAGCAGCTGAGGAGATGCTTCAGTTGGTATTTCAGCGTCCACCTTTGGCGAGAAAGTTTGAAGCATACCTCCGAATAGCAGTACTGTTTACTGAGCACTGTTTTACTACAAAATGTTGTGCTAAGTGACGTGTTCCATCTGGAGTTGTAAAGTTGATTAGTGCATGAATATGACGCGTTCTGGCCGGCTCACTTTAAGTAGTCTAAAAGAAAGGATCACTGGGAAGTAAGAATATTGTGCCAAAGCTTTGTCTTGTGGGACTGAAATTCTCCAGCTTGTAACCTTGATTACTTCTGTCTTCTCGAATGTAAGGCCTTGTACTCTGGTAGAATTACACGGCGTCATGTCGCAGAAGAAGTTATCTTTAATGCTAGTCGTTGTTCAAGCAATTACATTCGTACAAGTACTACTAATCTTCTACTACTACTACTATTACTACTACTACTACTACTACTACTAATAATAATAATCTATACAGTTTCCCACTGTTACAGCTGTTACTAGCTCTCAGTCGCTTTTTACCACATTTGCTGCTATACTGCGCTTCAGGTGTTAAGATTCTTCTGCTTTAGCACTGTTGTCACTTTTCATTTCGGACCTTCCCCTTTTTTTCCTTTCTTCTGCGACCAAATCGATATTCTGTAGGCCGTCTGTTATCTCCCAAGCGTATCAAATGGCATAGCATTTAAATATTTATTTTTATTTTTTCCAGGATGTTGTTATTGTGTCTTCTCTTAATAACTTCATTCCTTACTCTTAATATTTTGGAAGATCTTTTAGCTTTTCTCCAAAACTCAATTCCTATACTTAACAACTTTTCTTTAGTCTGTACTCCACTGCCCAAATTTCATAGCACGAGGATAAAATGCCTGCCGTCACTGTGCACAATATCCGCGTGTTTCTTTACTGAAATTTACATTTACTCTAGAGTAGGCTACTTATTATTCTTGTTGCTTGTCTGACTTGCTCAGTCTTCTTAAACACTTCTTTATATTTTCACTAGTTGGGTCAAAGTGGACCCTCAGTACCAAAATTCCGTAGTGGCTTTAATTTAAATTTTGTCTTTTATTCTCATGTTTTCTGTCACTTCCTATATTTACATATTCTGATTTACGAATACGTACATTTAAATCCTGACCGTCCACAAAAAGAAGTTGATGTGCTGTTTGGTCTCCAATTGGCAGTGGCATAATAATAATAATTATTATTATTTTGGACTGCTTAACTCCGGAATGTAATGTTCCTCAACCTTGGTTGAGAATCTCGAGATTTTTGTATTCCGTTAGTAGGTGGATTATAGGGATGTGCAGAGCAGCCGTCGCGGAAAGCCAACCACATATCCGAAAGTTCATCAATTACTGGTCAAATCGCATCAAACTAGAGGAATAGAAGAAAATTTGAATACCCTGTAACATAACAATAATTTTCCTCACAATTCTTTGGAGTCTGAGTGTAATTTCTGTAGCTTCATTACCTTAGGAATCCAAGATACAAGGTACGATCCTGGCTTCTAAACAGGATAAGCTGTAAATGGAAATAAAAAACATAATAATAGTAGTAATTATAAGGGTTCATTGGGTATGGGGGAGGTAGTACCTTTGTAAGGGGTTGACCCTGCACTGGTCCTCACCAGCCCAGGTGTGCAGCAGTGCAACTTGAGGCACTTCCTTGCACACAAGACCGCCCGTGCGTAGTGAGTACCTACACCCCGACCAGAGGTGAGCCTGTTTAAACGGAACACGGCGGATCTAGAGGAGTAAACCTAAAAAAAAAATCCCCTAGTCCAAGTTGTACACTACCGTGCCGAGGGACTACAGATGCATCTGCGATGGAGGGTAAGAAACCAAGAACGGTGAACTCTGAGAAGTGGCGACCCTCGGATTCAAGCAGCCTTACTGCAGCAGGCGGGGCTATAGTGCAGTGGACAGAAGACATCCCTGGCTACTCGTAGGACAGCGATGATGATTAAAAAACAAAATTGTAATACACAACCAGGAAGAAGGAAAGAGCAGAGGTCCTCTAACAGCACCGAAGACAATGGCAACCGGACAGAGGAAACTCAACACGGGCCATCTCAAAGTCCATCTCACATCGGAGACGGGCAAGAAAATGGAAAGAAATTGATCAAACGATTCCGATGGAGCCGAGAGGAGATGAAAGAAGTGGTGTGGTGTTTCACATGGATCAAAGAAAAGACATTAAGAGAGAACTATAAGGAAGTATATAACTTGTGGAGAGAGAGGAACCCAGTGACAAGAATGAATATAGATGCAAAAGCATTGTTAAACCACAAGAACTAGATCTTAAAAGCTCAAAGAATAACGGCTGTTGAAATTGATGAGATAAAAGAAAATATTATACTTAAAATAAGGATGACAGAGAAGATTACACAAACGGAGTGAATGGCGACAAAATTGATGCAAATGTTATAGAGCACCAGAAGAGAGACCAAAAAAAAGACAATACTGGCTTTGGTAAAGTAGAGAATAACAAACACCCAAGTGCTGAATGAGAACAGCACACAGTTAAGAATAAGCCAAAGGAAGACCTTCAAATAATGTGGCATAAGGTGAGGCTCCTCCAGATGTCTGAAAGGGAGATGCTGCCAAAATTAAAAACAAAGAGCAAATTGATAAAGCCTCAATAAGAAATAAATGGAGTAATAGAAAAACATTTAGAAGAAGATTAAATGAATATAACAGATATATCCAACCTGATATACGCTGCAGCCACAATTATGACACAAACACTGAATGATCCCAGCAAAAGAAGCAAAAATAGAAGAGATGTTAAGTTCTGGAAAATACGAATGAAGAAACAGGTAAGCAGCTGGAGAAAAGAGTTATCAATAATAGCTGAAACTGGAACAGGCTCTGATAATGGGAATCTTAACAGGAAAAAGAAGAAAATTTTCCAAAAATATAGAGTGACAAACGCTAGGGACGTTGCACAGTTGACAGAAACATTGGAGAAGAAAGTGCAAGCAAAAGCCCAAAGAATTAGAAGGTATGAAAAAACCCAGTATAGTTAGAATAAGATGTTCAAAGAAGACACTAAAAAATTTTAGAGAAACGTGTCCATGAAGAATACAGAAGCCAGAGAACCTTCCTGTATGGCAGAAGCAGAGACTTACTGGAAGTAACTATGGAGAGAAGAAGCACAGCATAATGACAGAGCAGAATGGATAAGAAGGGAACAGAATAGGAAAGTTAGTCCTGTCTCAACCCGTGCACGAGACGGCCACCAATAGGTGTGATGATACCAGAGGCTGTGTAATGCAATTTTGACCTCCTGATGATGAGCACATTTGCTCGAAACATGTAGAGGCATGAAATAAAACTTATTGTGAAACAAATTTTGTGCGTCAAGTTGGTTAAATGCTGTTATAAATTAGTCATATGGATTGGATGCCCATACAGATTACGGAAATTACTTCATATTTGTCTAAAGCTCACAATTGGAAATCTCCTGGAAATGATCAAATACAAAATCACTAGCTTAAAGCTTTCCCAGCTACTCACAGGCACATCACATAAAACTTCAATGCAATAATAGAGAAACCGGTGAAGGCACCTGACTGGCTGACCACAGGAATAACTCATTTGATACCAAAATCAGGAGACAGCAAGGAAGTCAGAAACTACCGACCCATTACATACATGACGACCATGGACAAAACCCTAACAGGAACAATAGATAAAAGAATCTCCCCACATTTGGAACAGCAGAGCTTACTACCAGCAGAGCAAAAAGGATGTCACCCTGGAAGTAAATGTTGCAAGGATCAATTAATGATATCAAAGACAATATATGAGGACTGCAGGAGAAGGAACAAGAACTTAAGTATAGCCTGGATTGATTACCAGAAAGCATTTTATAGCGTTCCACATAGTTGGGTGGAAAAGTCAATAGCATTGGTAGGAGTGAACAGTAAAATTGTTAGATTTTGTTAACTATATATGGAGAAATGGAACACAAGGATTATTTTAAAAACAAGCAGGAAGTAATGCAGTCACAACCCATTCAGATACGAAGAGGAATATTCCAAGGGGACTTTCTTTCACCATTACTCTTTTGCATTGCATTTATTCCATTAATAAACGAGCTGAACAGAGCTGATTATGGGTATCACGTACATGGAAATGAGAGGAAAATAAGTCACTTATTGTATATGGATGACTTGAAACTAGTAGGTAGAAATGAGAATGATTTGAAGAATGAAATGAAAATTGTGCAGACAATTAGCAAAGATAGAAATATTAATTTTGATTTAGAAAAATGTCCAAGAATATGTTTAAAAAGAAGTAGTGTCCAAAGCAAAACGCACGTATGAAGCACATTTGAGAATGACATTAAAGAACTGGACCCGAGAAAAGTTTTGACATACAGCGTAAGAATGAGAAAGAAAAGCTGAAGAAGGAATACTTGAGGAGATTGAGACTAGTTTTGGGTACAGAATTAAGTACAAAGAATAAAATTCAAGCATTTGGATCATTGGCAGTACCAGTACTTAGATACAGTTTTGGAATTATTAACTGGCACCAAGAAGAACTGCAAAACTGGACCGGAAAACAAGGAAACTACTAACCATTCATGGACAGCATCACCCAAAAGCAGATGTAGATCGCTTGTATATCCCCAGAAAACAGGTAGGAAGTGGTTTGATGCAGTTAGAAGTAGCCCATGCAGTAGAAATTACAAATTGGTGGAATATGTAGACAGGAAGGAAGACCCACTAATACAGATTGTCAGAACACACCAACATAACACCGACTCAGCAGTGTTACAGACGGCTAGACGCCTGAAGACAGAAGTTCAGAAAGAAACAAGAAAAATGGACACCATAGTGGAGAAAACAAAGAAAGATGGCACGGGAAGAGGATGCATTGACAATTGCCACGTAACTTTGACGAAAAGCTGGTGGACATTGAACAGTCATATCGCTGGCTAAAATCTGGCGACATCAAGGGAGAAACAGAAAGTAAAATAGTGGCAGCTCAAGGCCAAGCAATTAATACAAACTATTTTAAGAATAAATTTTTGAAGGAAGAAATTGAGAGTAAATGCCGGTTATGTAAGCAACATGAAGAAACTATTGACCACTTAACCTCGGGATGCCCCATTTTGGCGAAGAACGAATATTTAATAAGACATGATTAAGTTTTTACACATTTACACTACTCAATATGCAAAGCCTTAGGCATTGAAACCACAGACAAATGGTACACACACATGTCCAAGCCAGTGTGTGAAAAGGGAGATGTCACCGTGTTGTGGAATCAAACAGTACACACAGACAGAGAAGTTACAGCAAATAGACCAGATATAAAAATTGAAAACAAAAAGGAGAAAACATGCACACTGATAGATGTGGCAATACCCGCAGACAGAAATGTTGTGCAAAAGGAAGCGGAAAAGAAGTTAAAATGCAACGAATGTGGAACCTGAAATGTACGATTGTACCAGTAATAAATGGAGCCACTGGAATAGTAACGAGAAGCTTAAGGAAAAATTTGGAAACTGTACCAAGAAAACATTCGATACATTCACTACAAAAGGCGGCTATACTTGGAACATCACACATAATACGGAAAGTACTGCAATGTGAAGCTTGAAGCCTGAGCGGTGGGGATCACCGCTGGTTCAGTACCAGAAAGAAAAGGCCTATGACAAGAGACATCCATATCGTATAATAATAATAGAGCGAAACCTGACTATAACAGAATCACAAGGGAACGTAATTATTTTTCGTTGCAGGCAGGTACCGTTTAATACAGGTTCTTGAGATTTGGCACAGAGCCTGCTAAATGTATTCACGTACACCTCCCCTTGGCCACAGTTTTCATCAAAGACAATTCAGTGTCTCTTTCTGAAGTTTGCTAATCATCTATGTTTTCCTTTTCTGTGCGCAGCAGCCTAACTGAGGCCTGGGTTTCTAGATCACACACAATTTTACACACTCACACATCCGGCAAGACTCCTCTGCATGAGTGATCAGTTCGTCGCAGACGCCACCATCTACACAACACACAACAAACAAGAGAAACGAACATAGACGCCCTCAGTGGGATTCGAACCCGCGATCCCATCAATCGAGCAGCAGCAGAGATAGGCGTTAAATCTCAGGGCCACCTGGATCAGCAATTATCCATTAGATGCCCTAAATTCACTTTTCTGCAGCTTTTCACCCACTTCTCTTCCAGGTTTTCCTGCCACTGTTTCAGATATTGGGAGGTTTCGGGCTGTCGCACTCACAGACCACTCCCATAGCTTATCATTTCTAGTTTTCCTTATTATTCGTTTAATTGAACCAATATTATTTTTTAGCCACTGGTTTCTTATTTCCAGCTTGCCTTCTGATGTGCTCTTCGAGTGTTCCCAAAGTAAACTTTGCCACTATTTGTTTCATTTTCAACTTTTCTTTTCACATCCTCCAAACTCTTTGTGTTTGTGCGTGTATCCACTGCACACAAAAATTTGCTACACCTGGAAGAATGGTATCCATTCCTTTGTCATTAACCCATGTGTTCTGGACTCGTGCTATGCACACATCTATTTTACCGACCTATACAAAATCACACTTCAACTGTCTTCAGTCCACATCTTCCCTGCAATATTCTTCAGGCCAGGCTACACTTCCGAAACGTATCTCTCACTGCTCACACAAACAGAATATAAAAGTATGCGGTCATGATCAAATTACTACGGCGCTGAAAAAAATTAAATAAAATAATTATTTTCCCCTGAATCCTTGTCCTTGATTTCCGTTCCCGCGTTACACTGTTTATAGTCATCAAAAGTGGTTTTTATCAGGTTTATTTTACAAGAATGCTTTATCGCCATTGTTTTACAACTTTGCTTTCGAGTATCACAATAGGAGGGTTCAGATAAGCCAGAATGGCTTTAAATTAAATGGTACACAACAGCTTTTGGTTTATGCTGCCGATGTTAATATATTGGGAGAAAGAGTACATATTAAACAGAAAAACACAGAAGCTTTAGTAGCTACTATTAAGAAGATTGGACTAAAATTAAATACTGATAAAGCTAAGTATATGGTCATGTCTCGCGATCAGAATGCAGGACGAAGTCACAATATAAATATTAATATTAAACACTTCGAAAGGATGGAACACTTCCAGTATCTGAGAACAACTGTAACGAATCAAAATTCTATTCAGGAAGGAATAACAGCAAATCTAAGTCAAGGAATGCTTGCTGTCAGTTGGTGTAGAATCTTCTGTCTCCCAGTTTGCTAGGCAAAGACACAAAGACAAAGATACAGAGAACTATAATTTTGCCTGTTGTTTGGTACTGGTGTGAAACTTGGTCACTCAATTTAGGGAGAAATGCAGGATGAAGGTGTTTGAGAATAGGGTGCTGAGGAGAATACTGGGCCTACGTGGGACGAGGTAACAGGGGAGTGGAGAAAACTATATACGAGTAGCTTAATGATCTGTACTCCTCACCCAATATTATTATAAAACGGGAATGAGTTGGGCAGGGCATGTAGCACGTATGGGAGAGAACAGAGGTGTATACAGGGTGTTGATGTGGAAACCTGAGGAAAGAGACCCCTTGGAAGACCCAGGTTACATGGGAGGATAATATTAAAATGGATCTTCAGTAAGTGGGATGGAGGGCATGGAATGCTTTGATCTGTCTCAGAACAGGGACACGTGGCGGGTACTTGTGAATGCGTAAATGATTCTTCGGTTTCCATAAAATGCAGGGAATTTCTTGACTAGCTGAGCACCGGTTAGCTTCTCAAGGAGGACTCTCCTGCATGGAGTATGTAAGTAAGTAAGTTATTTTAGGAGGTAAGTAAATAAGTAAGTTATTTTACAATATTCTCGGGAATGTAAGAGTTTGCCTTTAGTGACAGGGCACCCTTATATTCAGGTTCCGTTTAAGACTGGTTTCACTGAACAAAATTATTATTATGATTTCTATTTAACACCTTAACAAGACAATCAATGACGTAACATTGGGGTACATTCGCGTAAAATTTTTCCTTTGAAAAACAATAAATATTACATATTCTGATTGTGTGTCTGTAGCCTTATTTATCCAGGATAGAAAGTATATACGCCGTATTATATTGCAATCTGTGGCCTGTTCGCCTCTACCCTATTTTTCCACATAATTACAAAATCGGCCTGAATTTCAGAAAAAAGTTATTGAACGTCAAAAGGGTGTTTTGATATTCTCGACAAGGTTTGCCTGAAACATTTCTTATTCTAAGAAGAGTTCAGAGAGTTACTGTTATAAATGTACATTGGTCTTCATATAAAGTACACGTTATTCTTGTCAGATTTTAATGGAACTTGGATTTTATGTACAGATGTTCAAAAAATACTCAAATGTCAAATTTTATAAAACCCCTTTCGATGGGAGTCGATTTGTTTCATGCAGAAGGACGGACAGACAGTCGTGACGAAGCAAATAGTCACTTTTTCGAAATGTTGCGAAAGCGCCTAACACATAAAACTTTTTATGTCACAACTCAGAATCTGTGGACGGGAATTCCTTGAGGAGTGCAGAGCATTTGGGAACTAATCCATATTTGCTCTATATTTTTCGTTACATTGTCCTCCACAGTCGTCGTCATTAGTCTTCTCCTTCACAATATTATCCAACGTACTTTTCTTCTTAATAGCCTGCAGTTTATCGTTTCCATGAAAACATTTTTAACCTATTAATATATGTGGCAAATGTACGTGTGAACACGAAAGTAGAAACCGGCAAACATAAATAAATTTACATCAGTTTTATTGCTTGCTACACATTTGAGCTTGAGTGAAAGCCATCATCAGGCAATTAAAAATATGTAAAAGAGATAAATAAATACAACCCACTAAAATTAATTTTTTAGATTACTAAGACCTCATCTTTACACAGTTGATGTTGCTCAAGTGAAACTAGATAAAAGTCAAGACTCTATATTGAAATATTAAAATATAATATAATATGTAACATACATCTACTAATAATACGCATTTATAGGTGTGCATTGAATAAAGGATTGAAGAATTGAGATGACAATGAGAAAAAAACGAACACTTTTGTAGTCACCCTGTTTTTGAACTGATACATCGTAGAATTAAAAGGACAAATAGATAATATTTGACCATGAAAGAAATTGTAAATTCATGTAATTCCCGACAAGATTCATTCTACTACAACACAACGAGGACCGTCTTAATGTTGCGAAGACCATAGCCGCGTAAAAGAAGGCCTGATTATTTTTAATAATTCAAATTCAGGTGTCAAGAACATCAGACACAAATGCAGATCCATTAATATTAAAGGTCTGTCATGCATCAGACATAAATTTGACAACGGTTTGAGCATTGTCGTGGCCATAAACGACATTTCCTTTGCTAGAAATAAAATGAGAATGGGAATACTATGTTTTCAAAAATGATCTGTTCTTAAAAATCCAACCAGATGCAACAGTATGCAGATATTTATTTACTTTTGTCGTACGACTCGCACAAATCAGTCCCGATCAGGCCACGTTGGAGGGAAGTAGCTGTACTAGTATTATGACCTGTACCGGAGGTTGCGGTTGCAGTTTTTAGTACTCCTGATGATGGGTGCTGTGACACCCGAAACATGTAGAGTGACTTTGCAGTAAATAAATATCTGCATACTGCTGCAGCTGGTTGAATTTTTATTAACATTGAATTACGATGCACGGAACCATGAGTTTAAAAAATTATCTATTCTTCCAGTGGCGTTATTTTGTACTGCGTCAGAAAAGATGAGCGATATAAATTGTAAGCTTTTGTCACATAAAGTAAAATATTTTGTACCGCATTTTTCATGTTTCAGCCTGTCATACACCACCGTTAGGGTATTTTATTTTGTGCACGTTAAAGAGTCCAGCAAAAGTAAGAAGGAATTTGGAACTATATAACCCTCTCTTGGGAAGAAGAATTGTTTTGTTGAACTCGCACCCTGATGCGTTTACAACTGCATAGAGGGTGTGGAATATATTAATTCTTAACAAAGAGTACTTTCTGATCGCAAACGAGATCTCCTTTGGTCGTGACGTTTACAAAATATGGTGTTTATGGGCTATAAATAAATTACATGAGCTTGTACTGCTTCGAGTATGTACTAGTCCTCCTACCAACATTTATCTTTGTCATGTTGTACTGCAGAAGATCGGATTGCAGAATAATAGGTTTTTTTCGTACAAATATTACTGACAGACGGATTTATTCGAACTTCATCTTTACCGTCGTCCACAGCACGATTTAAACACGTTATGTCTATTGCGCTGCCGAAATGAAAGAACGTGGAGACATATGAATTATCTCAGCTTATTCCCGCACCACAGAGGTTATGTCCTTACGGTTAGCAATTTAATTCACAGGACAATGTTCCCCAGAATCATTATAACTTGTTTCCCATTTCGCAATAAATTGAAGAAAACTAAACCTTTCTGAACTTGAAATAGGGTCGAAGTTGCGTATGGTGTGTTGAAATTTCAAGTTTAAATTGTGTAAACAAACTCGTCATAAACACCGATTTTAACGATTAAAATTTTCAAGAGAAACAAGTCGGACATTCATACTGCGTCAGCAGAACGTGTATGGCGGAGGTGGACACCGTATAACCAACCGATACACACATTCTAGTGCTGCCGCTTTCTGCTCGTATTCGTAACTACTGTCAAACAAAACTGTAACATATATAATAAAAAGAAACATATGTTAGCTTTTTATGTAGTGCATGGATCCATGTCACACAAATAGTGTATAATTTTTGTAGTTGTAACAGAGGGTAACTAAATATCTTAGCAAATATACATGCTAGACTGAAATACGCGGAGATTTATGTCCACGGCATTCACACAGGAGTAAAGGACACAGGGGCCGCTGTACCGTGTTCTTTACCTTAGCCCCTTGTTCACATGTTGCATACAATATCGTCTAGGTTTTTTTGTTGATTGTATTCATGTGTTATAACAAGCTACCATCGAAATCTATTACTCTCCGAAAAAAGTTACTGAATTTAATAAGTGTACTCGCCGGTTCTTGGCTTGAAGTCAGCCTCTTGTTGGCTTAGTCCTGTATGGCAGAAATACGTTGGTTACTGTCTATATCAGAACGCAATTCTCACCCTAGCGTTTTAACACCGTAATGATCTTAATCACATTTCTATATTGATATGTACAAACAGATTTTTAAAACATATCTAATCATCACAGAGCGGCGTACATTCTTGTTATGCATGACTGGGTTAGAGAAAGACAATTTGATTTGGTGATGATAATCTTATATAACATAGCCTGCGGGTCTCTGGAACACATCTGTTAAAAACTTCTGTCCCTGTTCTGTTCCAAGTATGGAGATCTGGCAATATATAATACGCGAGCCATATTGATACATGTATATGTTAATCAGTACCTGCCAGAACGAGTAATATATTGTCCTTAAATTTGTAGTACAATACACGTTATGATTGGCTGTGTGTGTGTGTGTGTGTGTGTTTGTGTGCATTATGCTTGAACATTAATACTAATATTATTTAAGAACTTCTGTAAAAGATGACAGCAAAAGAACGAGAGTGAGAAGTGCTATGCCTCAATCAATATAGCAGTCTCAGCTTAAGGTCATAAAGTGTTACGTCGCGTGTTCATACTGTAAAACAGTAATTTACTACTACACCTCAAGAACATCATTATTTCATGGTAGATAAATAAGAGGGTTACTTAAGGAAAGTGTGGCTACAAATTATATTTCAAGTTTAATTTTCCTCGGAAATGTTACTCGGCCTAAAATATGCTTTAAAGAATCAGGTTTCGAAGATGTGAACTGAACTGGACTGGTGTAATGCGACCGACATTTGTGTCCATGATATCGAAGTTAATGATTCGCAGTATATTTAGTTTATTTAAACTTGCTTCTCGAGTTCTTTTACAATACAAAGTACAAAGGAGGCGTGAATATGAATTATCGGTGACAGGTACTACAAGAAGCAGTGGCCGTATATCCTAATATTATCACAATATTTGTCTGGCATGACCAAGAAAAATTAAGAAATATATGGCAGGGAAGCCGCAACCTGCACTAAGCATTAACCTCTTTAGTTAGTTAGCACTTTGTTTATTTATTGGCAAAGCAAAATACAAGTAGAGCGGAATTCCTTTGCGTTCAGAGAGAATTCAGCAGCAGAGAAAATTATGACGTGTGGAATATGTACTTCTTCTCATTCGCATCCAGTTGGTGATGATCATCTCTTGGGAAAACGACTGCAATCTGTTATACACTTTCCATAGCCAGATGATGAGAAAGTCAGTGAACTTTACGAAGGATGACACTTCAATAATATGATCACTGTGGTACAGGAAAGTTTAAGAAGGGATGGAAATTTACGCAGTGGATGACGAAGGAATACTCTTGATGCTATTCTTCTTGGTCTGCCATTAACTGTAAAGTGCAGACAGGTTAAGAAGCATTTCTATAAGAGTATCTGGGACACCCCTAGAGTCATCATTGATAAAACTGCACCTCGTACACAAAAGAGTCACGTAAATTAACTGTGTAATAATGGCGTAAGAGGCGAAGAAGTTATTGTATTTTGGCACGATACGGTTAGATGTAGACGGCTGAACAAAATGCTTTGAGAAAAAAGGAATGTCTGTTTAGAAACGTAAGTTAGGCTTGACTGCTGTGCGATTATACTTTCAGTACTCTAATAATATTGTTTTCCTTCTCGAACTGCGCGTTGTAGTTAATTATCGTCCTCAGAAAGCTGAATATACATAGTGTTTTTCCCCATGCTTGACCGATAACCGCCTGCCCGACGCTCTAGTGAGTTTTTATTAGACTTTCTAAAAGTTATTATCACTGCGATCGTTTGTCTAGCTCCCGCCAACGACTGTTAAACCTAACGAACCTGTGGCGTATAGCAACGCTGGTAAAGCATCTGGCGGAGCGTTGAGCCGGCTCTGATCGGTCGAGCAGGCAAAAAACACCATATTGCTTAATGTAGGGTTTAGTTAATAATGTGATTAGCTCATACCATATCGACGAATGTTACATGATATGATTGTTACGAAACAAGGAATTAACTGGAAGGGATGTGGAAGGGAACCGTCTTTGTCCAAACCGAGTTAACTTACTACTATAGTTATGTGGAGTGATCAGTAAAACCACGTGAATCTATCATAGCCGGTCGCGCAGCCACGGTTGAAACTAAAGACGTCCCGAATGAGGTTGAGGAATTTTACGCACAACATTACGTTGGTCATATCGGTCCACACTGCATCGTGTTGGTCGGAAAAGTGAAATACATTTCACCTTGTAACACGACATGAAAGCACAGAAGTGGAGTACACGTATGGTGTTACCCATTCATAACATCGGCGCTATTTGCCGGTGAGTGATCAAAGTAATGCCCCGGCTGCTTCACCTCCTGGAAGCGATCCCGATACTCAGTGTTTAGGAGGCTGTGTGAGCCAGATGGCCGGTCTGGACGGTTGTGGAAAAGAGAAAATCTCTTGCCCCCATCGGGATTCGAGCCCCTGCTCGTTCAGCCTATAGCGAGTCGCAATTATGATTACGCAATCCCGGCCCACTGTGCGTGAGTAGTATATTTGTGATTTTTATTAATTTATTTTTTTATTAGCAACCAGAAAGAATACAGTCTATAAGCTAATGTGATGATTATACAAAGAAGGCTACGATAGCATGTATTACTATGACGTGGTAGGGTGTTCATCCAGCGATGTCAACTCTGGTGCCTTGCAAGTCTAAAGGCCAGCATCGTTTTAGTCACCTAGTGTTTATACGTTGTAGTAGTGGCTCTAATTGTGGATTGGGATGGACTTACAGTTTGTTGTGATGTTTATTGATTCTTTTATAGATGACGTCACTTACGTAAGGGATGTTGTTGAAGTCTGTATGTAGAGTATGAGGTGTGATATCTGGAAGTGAATCTTTTAAAATGTGGCATTTCCATTTGCTTTTAAGTGACCCGCCGGGAGGTCAGTCTAAACCTCTACTGCAGATATACCTGACTGACCAGAAACAACTCGTGCATCATCATTCCAAAGACTGCTGACACATTATTTTGATCTCAGTGTCTTGTGCTTGGCAATCCGCTCGAAATAAAATATTTATGGCAACAAACTTTCAGTTTGGACGTCTTGATGGGCCGGCGACCTGTAGTTTTTAGAACTGTCTTCTTTAATAACACGTAAATAATACTACTTATTATGGCAATGATTCGTAATTGTTACACAAGTTAGCTGTTCCCCAAATTTTGACATTGCTCTGTCAGTCATTGTCATATAGCCATGGTCACCTACCTTCAAATCTTCAACCATTTTTCCCGTTGTTACTATTGTCCTTCGTAACATTGTTTTACTTTATGTCATTTATTTATATATAGTAAAAAAACTGGTTTTCTGATTTAACGTTTTTTTTATTAAATTTTAATTTTGATTTACCTTACTTATTTCAGATATGCCCTACATATGACTTTCGACGTCAGGAGTTAAATATGCAAAGTTAACAGAAATTAGCGCACAAGTTGCCCGCTGTGTGATTCCTTTGAAAACTAAGATGAAATATTATTAAAAAATAGATCTCCAGTCGTTTATTTTCGAGATAAAAGTCAAGGTCAAAAGGCGCAAGGTATTAGAAGCGGACATCGTCCATTTTAGGACAGACGGGAAAGAATCACAGGGCGTTTTCTCGTAAAAAATCTTAGCACAATGGTACAGACAGAGCTCACAGCTTCCTCAGTTCGCGCAAAGAGATCTTAAATAGTCACAAGGAAACGTGCTTCTCACAGTGTCTCCAAAACCACCGAAGTTTTAGCCAGCGATCGAGGAGTGGTGCAATCCTTCCTCTACATCCATTGCACCTTCCTGGATGTATCGCTTTCGGCCAATACCAGAAAGCTTCCCACGGTGAGTTGCAGCCGCCTCATGGCGAAACCACAATGTCTTCCTCACAGTCAGATTCAAATCTTCAAGTAGTACTCGAAGAACTGCTCAAGAAAATTATGCTCGCTTTGATCAGGAGGAAAATAGATGCCCACGACAAATTAGCCGACTCCACAAGCCCAAATATTGCCAGTGAAAAGGACGTAGTACACAATCCCAGAGAGCATAATAAATATTCCCTACCTAGATAAGATTGACGTGAACGTTGAACACACCCACCAGAGCAAAACGCGCTTCGTCTGTCAGCAGAATTTTATGTAAAAATCGCTCACCGCAACGTATTAATGTCGTTGTTTTTACAAAATTACATCTGTAGTCGACGATCGTCTGAAAACAGATTGTTTTCCGCGAGAAGTGCTATGAATGCAACTGACTGTCAACAAAGGACTTCGAGCAACATGGTCTAGAGAACCAGAATTCTAGTGGGACACTAATGACCTACATAACAGCTCTCATGATAGGTTTTAAATGATATCTCCATTGGCTGGTATCCGTAAACCAAGTAGATGACCTGCACTTACAAGTGACGTAGGCGTCAAGCGTCCTGTGCCACAAAGACGCTGCTTCTGTATTCGAAACACTGCAACGTCAGGACGGCATCGACCAGAATAATGTAGCGCCTATTTCCGTGCAGCAGTTCCAGTTCGACCGTCACAGGCACTTAAGACTGAAAACACGTCGCATACTTCTTGATATATGTGCATATTACATAATCATTGTCACAACTGAGCTCTCCTCTCTGCACTCTTTATCTTTACTACAGTAACGGTGCGTTTTCTCGTCGTGACATTAACACTGTCGAGTAGCGTGTTTTCTCAAATGACAGTGACGTGTATTTTTCAAACTAAACGTAATCATACCAAGTAATGCGTTTTATAACATTTTCGCCTTCTTTATAGCAGAACGATATGGAGAACTTGTGCTCAAACTTGTTACCCTTTAAGATTCTTCTAGATTTCCTTTTCTGTCCAGTAATTAGGATAGTTCTCTCTCTAACGAGGTTATCAAAGAAGTTTCTAAAGTTTTCCCGTTTCACTGAAGCCAGAAACAAATTCATCATCCGGAGCGGCTTTTTTTGCCTGAGACTGTGCAAAATTGTCAGTTTTATTCTTGACTATGGAAAGTTCAAAATTTTTACGTAGTTGAAATTAATTGTATCGATGTTGGCTGAATTGCGGATGGTAATTATTTCTATGATCACTACAAAAGATACTTCAATAATGACACATTTCAATATATATATATATATATATATATATATATATACGACTTTCATTGATTTTTATGGCACTTATAGCACTGTCAGCATTCCACACAGCAGGGCTTAAAAAATACGATTATTGATGAATTTAAAAAGGATGCGTACGTGTGCAGCCGTATGACGTACTACTTTGACATTTATTTGTGGTCTGAGTATGACTATATAGTTATTTTCCAGAGTGGGTCGTAACTCAGCTGAGATTCGAACCCCGCAACTCAAAAATGCAAGTATATTAAAACATTACTGCTTCGGAAAACTGCTTGGTGATGTCGAACCTCACGACGACTGTTGGGAAAGGAAATGTTTCCAAGTCCAAAGAATGTAAATTAAACCTCGCCAAGTTCTGCTAAACTGTGTTGCTTTCATTTGAAGATGTACTTCACAGAAAAAGTACAGGGATTGTTTTAATAAAAGTGACAGCTCGACTTAGTGTGGGACAGACTATACACAGACACTCAGGTCTAAGTCATGGCCAGAAAAGGTTAACCCCATTAAAGAAACAGCTTTGTCGGAGTATCAATACTTGTCTAACATCCAAAAGAAAAACCTCTCTGGAGTTTTTCTTCTATGATGAAACGAAGTTAATAATAGAAAGCTGCTGTCAGAAACTTATGTCGACACTATATTTGCGGCGAACATTCTACATACTGCAATGAATGCTAACTAGAGGAATATGAATAATGCGTTCTGTAAGAAGAGAAAATGCATGTTTAGAAGCCCATAAGTCAGTTGTTTTTGTCTGTCATGACTATGCAAGTTTCAGATAATTCGAGCCACTTGATGTAGCTACAAACTAATGTGTATGAATTTCTTAGAAGTATGAAATTTGTTTTTACCAAAGATTTATGGTCTTCATTTACCGTGCATGTTTTGAGGATGTTGCTCGAGGGGTTAAAAGTTCGCAATTTGAAGTTAATGACTGCCCGTCTTCTCGAATTTGCACCGAATGCGTGGACATTTCTTTCTATACCTCAAACAAGGCAAATGACAGGTGAACACATAATTTTCAATAGTAGTAAACAGACCGCTAGATTGCCACGATACTTGCACCTCTCTAAAGCCCGTACGCTGTCAGTCATTGCAACCTGGAAGACAAAGGTTTAGGCTTCTCTGTAAGAAATCAGAGAGAGAGAGAGAGTGACAAAAGTATCTCAATTTTTTTTCCACTAAATAACTGTTGTTGTTTATGGACAGTAGACGTCCTTTATGATCCAACCCGAAAAAATAGATTACAATTAAAGTCGGGACTTCGCAGAGGTCATTGTATTGGTTCTCGATGTGCAATCCACCGAACATTAAACTAGTTGTTAAGCCAGGCACAAACAGGAGGTGTAAAATGTAACTGCACTCTATCTTGCATGAAGAGCAATTCTGCTTTCCACAGAGCACAAATGAGCAGTACAAAACTGTCAAGAATTTCGCCGTGGAATTATTTACTTTCAGTTCACCCTATATAATTTGAGTGTTAGTGCGAAGGTCCTGTGAAAGTCAATCTGTAATCATTGCTTTCATATATTCATTCTGCTGTCATTTTTCTTGCCATTTTAACGTTACTTCTTTTCTGCCTTTGTCCGTTGGAACCATAACCTATGTTATTCATATACTCAACGCAGCAAAGTTTCTAGCAGTTAATTTGAACCATTATGTAATGCCTAAGCGAAACCTACACTTTTTTAGGAACGTGACTTGAGTGCGACTTAAGAGGCATAGATTTGAGAGAGGCCATCCCGTTGTGCATATCAAATATGTATAGTACATTATGCACCGTCAATACACAACATATATTAAGACAAGATGTAATGATTACAATTAGGTTATATTTTGCTACATGTTTCGGCCGTGACCGGTCATCTTCAGGCCAACTAAGAACAACATTAAGGTACGGTAAAAATAGTATTTTTACTGTACCTTAATGTTGTTCTTAGTTGGCTTGAAGATGGCCGGTCGCGGCCGAAACATGTAGCCAAATATATATAACCTAATTGTAATTATTGCATCTTGTCTTGGTGTATGTTGTGTATTGACGGTGCATAATATACTATACAAAAAATTAAGAGGCATAGTCTACACAGCCAGAAATATTTCGTAACCTATTACTGATACGTAGGCGAAATAAAATGGTTTCACGAGAAAGTGTAATTCTAAGAATTCATGTAGAAGCTCTCTGTGTTCTAACCAGTGTCAATTCGTCCAGTCTTCTGAATATCGGTACAGAGAGATAAAGCAGACGAAAAAAGACATCAGCTTTGATTCTTCTGTTACTGAAGAAGAGTATTAGTACTTCGTCCCTATCTTACTTCCATTAACCTTTTTATGCCTAATGTCAACTATAGTGGTCGTACCGCACCGCTAACCTCTAAAGTTGCATTTTATATATTTATTCAACAAATATAGGTACTGAATATTTTAAACATGGTATAAACTCTCCGTTTTTTTCT
>Ga0123354_10000168_pt1 | contig 53663 bp, 52 predicted proteins | sample TergutLab28metaG_2_FD_97872 | JGI IMG/M metagenome (GOLD analysis project Ga0123354, IMG submission 97872) | Labiotermes labralis P4 segment gut microbial communities from Petit-Saut dam, French Guiana - Lab288 P4 | ecosystem: Host-associated > Arthropoda: Insects > Digestive system > Gut ... | reverse complement strand
ACACCAATTAATCTGAAAAACCCACCGGCAACCCCAGCCGCACTTATCAATTTAATACATTGATTAGCAGAAATAACAAGAGAAGACCCTGTAAGCTGAATATCATTTGCAAGAGTAATAACTGCAGAAACCCCTGCCGTAGCATTATTGATGGCATTTCTAAGTTCAAACTCTGTTCTAACAGACATAAGTATCCCCCAGAGAAGAAAGCCTAACACATGATGCCAATACACAGCAAGATAAAGAAGAAAATCGCAGTACAAACAACCGATTTGCATGAATATCGTTTAACTCAAATTGGAATTTTCCAAAATTCATACACAGCCCATCCCACATTACTAAACATACAATACTATAACAACATATAAACAGTCACATATTAGATATCATATGAAATAATACAATCGAAGGAAAAATCAGTAATTTTTGTGCTGGGTATGAGTTAAGCAGAGCAACAGATATTTAGGATAAAATGAAAAGTAGGAATACAAAAATAAGGAAGGACTATTGGACGAGTTCGACGCGGCGTTTGCCACGTGCCATTGAGGAGGTTCGGATTTTTCCGCTGACCTCAAGGTTTAGTAAGAGCTCGTTGAAGTCTTTGAATCCTAGGTCTTCGTATTCGTCTTTGAGTTGGTCAAAGAGGTCATCGTCTGCCATGTCGCCTTTTTTTTGCAGAACTTCTAGGAGGTAAAAGAATGCTGGACGGGTTTTCCAGGTTTTCATTTGGGGCATAGCGATTCCTTCGTGTTATGCAACTGGGGTTGCTGGCTTTTGTACTTGTCGGATTTGTTGCATGAAACTCTTGTACCATTTCTCCATGTCAGGTGTGATTGAGGGTCCCATTTCTTTCATTGCGTCTTGGAAGTCTTTCATGGTGACGTTTTGAGAGTTTATGTCGCGTCGCAGGGAGTGCATGGCGGCTTCACGGCACAGTGATTCTATGTCTGCGCCGCTGTAGTATTTGGTTTGGGTGGCGAGTTGGTTTAGATCGACGTCGGGGCTTGTGGGCATGTTTTTGGTGTAGATTTGGAAGATTTGGAGGCGGCTTTTTTCGTCGGGTTCGGGTACGTAGATGAGGCGGTCTAGTCTGCCGGGGCGTATGACTGCGTTGTCGACCATGTCGGGGCGGTTGGTTGCGGCGATGACGACTATGTCTTGGAGGGTGGTGATACCGTCCATCTCTGTGAGGAGTTGGCTTATGACGCGTTCAGACATACCGCTGTCGCCCATGCCTAGGCCGCGTTTGGGTGTGAGGGAGTCGATTTCGTCGAGGAATATGACTGCGGGTGCGGCCATGCGGGCTTTGCGGAAGACTTCTCGGATGGCTTTTTCGGATTCGCCGACCCATTTGCTAAAGACTTCGGGGCCTTTTATGGAGATAAAGTTGGCTTCGGATTCGGTTGCGACTGCACGTGCTAGGAGGGTTTTGCCGCAACCGGGTGGGCCATACATTAGGATGCCTTTGGGTGCGCGGATGCCCATTTTTGTGAACATCTCTGGGTTTTTGAGGGGCCACTCGACGGCTTCTTTTAAACGCTGTTTGACGTCTTCTAGGCCGCCGGCTTCGTCCCAGTGTACGGTTGAGACTTCGATGTAGACTTCGCGCATAGCGGTTGGGGTGACTTCTTTGTAGGCGCCCATGAAGTCGTCCATGGTGACTTCCATTTTTTCAAGAACTTCGGGGGGGATGCGTTCTTCTTCGAGGTTGATTTGGGGGAGGTATCGGCGAAGGGCTTTCATGGCGGTTTCTCTGCTAAGGGCGGAGAGATCGGCACCTGTGTATCCGTGGGTCATTTCGGAGAGTTTGTTGAGATCGACGTTTGCTTCGGCTAGGGGCATGCCGCGGGTGTGGATTTGGATGACTTCATAGCGGCCTTTTTTGTCAGGAACGCTGATTTCGATTTCGCGGTCAAATCTGCCGGGTCGGCGCAGTGCAGGATCGAGAGCGCCTGGGCGGTTGGTTGCACCAATTACGATGACGTTGCCTCGACCGGAGAGTCCGTCCATTAAAGCTAAGAGTTGGGCGACGACGCGTCGTTCGACTTCGCCTGTGACTTCTTCGCGTTTGGGGGCGATGGCGTCGAGTTCGTCGACAAATATGATGCTGGGTGCGTTTTGTTGGGCTTGTTGGAAGATTTCACGCAGACGGGCTTCGGATTCGCCGTAGAATTTACTCATGATCTCGGGGCCGTTTATGGAGTAAAAGTTGGCTTCCGATTCGTTAGCTACCGCTCGGGCAAGCAGGGTTTTGCCGCAACCGGGTGGGCCGTGGAGCAAGACACCTTTGGGTGGTTCAATTCCTAAGCGCTGGAAAAGCTCAGGGTGTCTTAAGGGGAGTTCAACCATTTCTCGGACGCGCTGAAGCTCTTCGTGTAGGCCGCCTATGTCTTCGTAGGTTGTTCGGGGTAAGCCTTTGCCTTCAGGGGCGGGTTCGTTTAGTATGGTTAAGCGCGTCTCAGTTGTGACTTTGATGATACCGTGAGGTCGGGTTTTTGAGACCATAAAGGGTATGGCATGGCCTAGCATCATAACCAAGGTGGTGTCACCCTCAACCAAAGTGCGTTCCATTAGGCGGTTTCGAACAAAGCTGGTAAAGTCATCATCGACGTTAAGACGCATATCCACCGGCGCTAAGGTTAGAGCCATGGCGGTTTTGACTTTGGCAGGTCGGATAACCACATACTCATTTATGGCTACACCGCTGTTTTTGCGGGTAAATCCATCGATGCGGATGACATCGCGATTTTGGTCTTCGCTATAGGCGGGCCAAGCAATCGCACTTGTCGTACGTTTGTTAACAATCTCGATTACATCCCCAGCACTTATCCCCAGCTTTTGCATTGTCCGCTGGTCGATGCGTGCAATACCTCTGCCGACATCTCTTTGTCGTGCGTCTCCAACGCGTAATTGAACTTCACTCATCTATAAGGCTCCAAATAATTGTGTCACTTAAAGTGTCTGTTTGAAAAAGAACGCTTAACATATATAAACTTTAAAGCGGTACCGCCAAACAGCTAAACCGCATAGCTGAAAGGAAAAATAAAACAAAAAAGGGTTAATCGCGGCTGGTTCGCCGGATATTGAAAGCCTCTGCTTGGCTGACACCGGGAATTTTAGCAAGCGCAACCTCAAATTCTTCAACAAGCCCATCTAAATTCTCAGGAAAACGCACCTGAACCAAAAGCGCCACCAAACCAAACGCAATATCCTCAGTACCCCAACCCTCAATAGATGCAGCCTGAGGCAAAATAGCCTTAACTTTTTCTTTTAGAGGCTCAAAATCTTTGACTATATCTTCAGGGAAAACTTTGTAAACAACAAGAATAGCGCCCATCTAGTTCCCTCTATGGCCCTTGAAAACCGCAATTAGGACACTTAAATAGTCTGCCAAACTTGCGGCATTTACCATCGCGCTTAATTTGAATCTCACCGCAGTTAGGACATAGAAACTTTGTCGATTCGCTCCCCGGCGGAATAGGTTTACCGCAACTTGTACATGTGACCAGTGATAGTTTTTCCGACATAACTGACACTTCTTTATTTGCGAAATATTTGGCAAGCTCCCTTATAACTGCTATGCTCAAAAAACCCCCATAAACACCAAACAAACAAACAACACCCACCAAAAACAGAAACCAACCCAAACAAGCACTCAACTTTAACTTGACCCACAGAATTGTGAGGAGCAGTTATGGAGGGTTAAAGGGAAAAGTTTTATGAATTTTTAAAAATACAGAGCTACAGAGACATAAAAACATAAATGCCTGCCCTGCAAACTATTGAGCAGTGCGTCTATGACAGAACAAGAGCAAAGAACAACCGAAGTATTGGATCGAACAACACAAATTAAAATAGTCAAACTTTACACTGAACTTCGAATCAACATAGCAGGATTTTTCGGTTGTTTTATTGGCACTATAGCTTCAATAATCCTCGTGCTTCAAATATTGTCAATCAATATTTGGGGGGTAAATTCAACCAATTTAGGGGTTGTTTTTGGAATAGCGGGTTTGTTGTGTGGTTATGGTGCATATTCATTTATAGGAAAACTCAAAGTTACTCGTAAAAAGATCAATGAACTAACCTAAAAACACAGGCTTATTCCCCCAAATTGTGGTCAAATTGAGGCACTCAACAACCACCCACGCAACAAAGAAAACCAACACTCAACCAACACAAAAAATCAAAACAGAAATACAATAAAATCCCTCAAACCCCACAACCAATTTAGCAACAACCACCACGTGATTTGAACTCTAAAGTAGTGCTTTATATTTTGGTTTTTAGCATACACTGACAAGAAGCGAATACTCATGTCTGATACTGGTGTAACCGTTAAAAAAAACGAAGACTTCAGCGAATGGTACGTTGAAACCATTCTAAAAGCTGAATTAGCCGATTATGCGCCTGTGAAGGGTTGTATGATTATTCGACCCGACGCCTATGCAGTTTGGGAAAAAATCCAAGAAGTCATCAACCAAAAAATCAAAGCCACAGGCCACCGCAACACCTACTTCCCCATGTTCATCCCCGAGGCCTTCCTCAAAAAAGAAGCCGAACACTTCGAAGGCTTCACCCCTGAGGTCGCATGGATCACCCAAGGCGGCGAAACCCCCCTAGAAGAAAAACTAGCCGTTCGCCCCACAAGCGAAACCATCATGTATGCCATGTTTAGCAAATGGATCCGCAGCTGGCGTGACCTGCCCCTTAAAATTAATCAATGGTGCAACATTGTACGCTGGGAAACCAAAGCCACCAAACTCTTCCTACGCACCCGCGAATTTCTCTGGCAAGAAGGCCACACCGCCCATGCCACCCAAGAAGAAGCCGAAACCGAAGTGCTCTGGGCCCTTAACATGTACAAAGAAGTCATAGAAAATTACCTCGCCATCCCCGTGCTCATCGGAACCAAAAGCGAGAGCGAAAAATTCGCCGGCGCCAACTATACCACCGCACTAGAAGCCATCATGCCCGATGGCAAAGCACTCCAAATGGGAACCAGCCACAACCTAGGACAACACTTCGCCAAAGTCTTTGATGTCAAATACATCGGAGAAGACAAACAAGACCATCAAGTCTGGCAAACCAGCTGGGGCATCACCACCCGACTCATCGGCGCCATGATCATGGTCCATGGCGATGACAAGGGCTTGATTATGCCACCCAAAGTCGCACCCACCCAAGTCATCATCGTACCCATCCCATTTAAAGGCCAAGAAGCAGAAGCCATCGACGCAAAAACCAAAGAAATCGAGACCACCCTCAAAACCAAAGGCATAAGCACCATCCTTGACAACCGAGCCGAATACACCCCGGGATGGAAATTTAACCAATGGGAACTAAAAGGCGTCCCACTGCGCATCGAGATTGGCCCCCGAGACGTAAAAAACAACCAAGTGGTTATGGTACGACGAGACACCGGCCAAAAAACATTTGTCAAAGACCCAGACATACCCGCCACTGTCGAACAACTCTTAGCAGATATTCAAGACAATATGCTAACCAAAGCCAAAACCATCCTTGCCGACAAAACCACCACGGTACAAACCTATGAGGAATTCAAACAAATCGTGGAAAGCAAAGGCGGCTTTATAAAAGCACCCTGGTGTCTTGACCCCAAATGCGAAGCAAAAATAAAAGAACAAACAAGCGCAACCATCCGCATCCGACCATTCCAAAAAGAAGAACCAACCACACCCTGCATCTTTTGCGGCAAAGAAGCAAAAGAAGTCGTCTACTTCGCCAGGTCCTATTGACCTGCCCCGCTTTCTTTAATTTTTAGTGCTCTGAGCCATATTTATGGTTGTATCGTTTGTTTTACTATGGCTTAGGTGGGAATGTTTATTTTTTGGGTCTGCGAGTTCTCTGGAGTACAGGTAACGGTATGTCAGGCATCAAAGTAACTAAGCGGGCAAGTAACATTGAATATGCCATACGGGACGTAACAATCTACACCAAAGACCTCATAGCAAACAACAGAAAAATTTACAATCTAAACATTGGCGATCCCGCGGCATTTGACTTCAAAACACCCCCCAGCCTAAAAGAAGCGCTCTGCCAAGCCATAGCCCAAGAAGACAACTATTACTCACCCTCAGAAGGCCTGCCTGCACTGCGAGAGGCAGTGGCACACAAGGAGAAAAAAATCAACAACGTCGACATAACAGCCGATGATGTTTTAGTTACCGAGGGTATCTCAGAGGGTATCCAGATGCTTTTGGGCGCCATTGTAGAGAAGGGAGATGAAATCCTCTTTCCGGGTCCAACCTATCCACCCTACATCAGCTACACCCGCTTCTTTGATGGTACACCGGTCTCATATGAAACCATCGAAAAAGAAAACTGGCAACCAAATATTGATGATCTGCGCAAGAAAGTAACTAAAAAAACCCGTGCGATTGTATTAATCAACCCCAACAACCCAACCGGGGCAGTCTATAACCACAAAACCGTTAAAGAGATCCTCGACATTGCTGGTGAAAACGATCTCCCGGTTATAAGTGATGAAATTTATGATCAGCTGACCTATGAAAAACCCTTTGTCAGCGCCGCCAATGTAACCACTGATGTTCCTGTGGTGATCTTGAATGGGTTTAGCAAAGTCTATCAGATGACCGGCTGGCGATTGGGCTACATGTACTTTAAAGGAAAAAACAAACATCTCGATGCACTCAAAGATGGCGTAGAAAAGCAGTGCCGTATACGCATCTGCGCCAACACGCCAGTTCAAATCGCTGCAACAGCTGCACTCAACGGACCTCAAGACTTTGTCAAAGATATCGTAGAGCGGCTAAAACAAAGACGTGACTTTAGCCATAAACGCCTAAACGAAATCGAGGGTGTATCTACCACCAAACCCGAGGGCGCCTTCTATATTTTCCCCAAAATCGAGGGTATTGGCAAACGATGGAAAGACGATAAAGACTTTGTGATTTCACTACTCAAAGCAACCGGTGTACTAATCGTTAATGGTAGCGGCTTTGATCCAGTGTATGGCAAAGATCATGCACGTATTGTTTTTCTGCCACCCATCAGCGAATTAGAAAACGCCTACAACGCCTTAGAAGACTTTATCAAAAAGGGACAATAACAAAGTAGCAGATAGGAAACAAAAAAGGGTTTCCCCTTTTTAGATTTTTGTTCCGTTTTTGGGGTCAGCGATTACGCTTTGGAATTCAACTACCAATTTTTTGGTGATGGGTCCGGGTTTGCCGTCTCCGATTATACGTTTGTTAACTTCACGGATAGGTACCACTTCCATGGCGGTTCCTGTGAAGAAAGCTTCATCGGCTGTTAGGATCATAAATGGTGTTAGGTTGGTTATGGTTAGTTTGATGTCGAGTTTTTTACAGAGACCAACTATTGCATCAGAGGTTATGCCTTCAAGTGCACCGGTGCTGTTTGGCGGGGTTAGGACTTCGTTGTTTTTGACTATGAAAATATTTTCACCAACACCCTCAGCGACATAGCCGTTTGGTTCTATGCATATAGCTTCGTCGGCACCGTATGCATTTGCTTCGATTTTGCCCATGACACTGTTGAGGTAGTTGAGGGATTTAATTTCGTGGGTGGTGGCATCCACTGGGTTTCGTCGGACCCAAGTAAACGCTGCAGTTATACCGGTGTCTTTTGCGTTGCCGGCTTTGATGTTTATGGTGTCTGTGATGATTATGATGGAGGCTTTGGGGCATTTGCGGGGGTCTAGGCCCAAATCGCCGATGCCTCGTGAGACTATGAGGCGTATGTAGCTGTCTTGCATTTTGTTTTTGCGCAGGGTGTCAACGACGGCTTGTTCGAGTTCTTGTTTGGTTAGGGGGATGGTTAGCATTATGGCGTGTGCGCTGCGGTAGAGGCGGTTGATGTGTTCTTTTAATTTAAAGACAATACCGTTGTAGGCGCGTATGCCTTCAAAGACTCCGTCGCCGTAGAGAAATCCGTGGTCATAGACGCTGATTTTTGCCTCTGATTTGGGGTAGAATGTGCCGTCGATGTAGATTTGAAGTTCATTGGTCATTATCTTTACTCCTGGTTTGTTATGTTGTTGGGTTGTTGGTAATTATAGGTTGTCACTGTTATTCATACGATTCATTTACATTTGCGCTCTAACCGTGGAATGAGGGTCGTTTTGATAGATAGAGGGGCAGGGGTAGGGGTTTGTAGGGTTTGTTGGCGATTTTCTCGGAGACTTTGATTATGAGTTCTGTGGTTGTTAGGGTTTCTTGTTTGCCTTTTTCTTCGCGGATACGTACTGAGAGGGTGCCGGATGCGATTTCTTTTTCGCCCACTACAATGATGTAGGGGACCCATTCTTGTTCGGCTTCGCGGATTTTTTTCTGCAATGTGGAGGAGGAGTCGTCTATGTCTACACGGATGTTGTTTGATGAGATTTGTTGGGCTAATTGGGTGACATTATCTAGGAACTTGTCAGAGAGGGGGATTAGTCGTACTTGGGTGGGTGAGAGCCATAGTGGCAACATAGGGGCTTTGCCGGTTATTTGTTCGCGGTAGGCTTTTTCTAGAAGTGCATAGATGTCGCGTTCGATAGCACCGCTTGGACTACAGTGCAGGATAAGGGGGTATTGTTTTTCTCCTTTTTCATCGACGTAGGTGATTTCGTAGCGTTTGGCGTTTTCGACATCGATTTGATCAGTGCTTAACGCGGCGGCTTTGTCTTGGTTGTCTACAAAGTTGAGATCCCATTTAAGGGCGAAGTAGAAGAAGCGTTCATTCCAGACCTCTGCAAGCATGGGTTTGCCAAACTTTTGGGCTATGGATGCTATGAATTCTTTGTGTTCGGCGTAGAAGTCTTTGGTGAAGCGTATGGCGATTTCATAGTCGTCTTTTACTAGGCCCATGTTTGAGAGTACATCAAGTGAGAGTTCAAAGCGGGTCATGAATTCGGTTTTGGCTTGGGGGTAATCTGCACAGAATGCATGGCAGTCCGGCATGGTAAATGCGCGCAGGCGTTTTAATCCGACGACTTCGCCGCTTTTTTCACGTCGGAAACTATAGCGGGTGAGTTCGAAGAGTTTGAGGGGGAGTTGCTTGTAGCTGATTTGGGCGTCATGGGCCATGAGGAATTGACCAAAGCAGGCAGCAAATCGTAAAAAGAGTTCTTTGTCCTCGGATTTGAGTACGTATTGGCGGGCGGGGAAACGGTTGAGATAGCTTGCTAGGCTGGGATGGTTAAAGTCATACATGAGGGGTGTTTCAACTTCCATACCGCCGTATTGGGCTACACGCAGGCTCACGTATTGTTCGAGGAGGGATTTTATCATGCGGCCTTTGGGGTACCAGCGGATGTTGCCTGGATCGCTGCCTGATTCATAGTCGGCGATTTCAAGCCTCTTCATTAGGGGTACATGGGGCGGCATTTGGGTAACAGCGCGGGTTTTTTTGATTTCATAGTTAGCAAATTTTTGGAGATTGCCATAGCCTTTGAATTTGAATTCTTCCACAGGCACCAAGCTACCATCGGTTTGGAGGATGTGCCAATAGGATTTCATGGTGTCCTCGGCTTTGAGAGCTGCTGAGACGGGTTCTTCGTCTTTTTTACCCTCACAATTTGGGGTTTCAGCCTGAGTTGAGGCAGCAGTATAACTACGGGCCATCTCAGCTAGCGGATGGCCTTTTATGGCTAGGGTGAACTGTTTGTTCCAGCCAAAGGGAGCCCGAAAAGTCTCTATACCCTTTTGTTTGGAGTAGGCTTCCATGTCTTTTATGAGACTAAATGCCTGATTGGGTTGGGAGAGGTTGCTACTAAGATGTGCAAAGGGATAAATGAGCAACCGATTAACTTTGAGTTTACCCAAAAAGGCTCGGGCATCATCTATGGCGCGCTGCACCAAAGCGGTGTTGTCGCCTTCCTCGATGGCTGTGAAGAGTACCACAACCTCTTCAATGCGAACTTCTTCTTTTGATGCCTCCTCAGCAGTGTTGATTTCTTTTTCAATAGGTTTGAAAACTATGGAGTCAGAATGAAACTGGAGAATACGCATAGAAATAACCTCTAATTACGTTTAGCCGTAGCGCCATTTATCCAGGGTCTTGTCCTTCTTGGATTTCTTTTTGTAATCTTTGTAGTGTTCTTTGCAGATATAAGCACGTTTTTCTGCACTGCCAACGTTTAAACCGGCGGCTTTAACCTTATCAACAGATATAGAACGTGCGGCTTCTCCGCTGCAACCAGATACACTGCATTTTTCACCTTTATCTATACGACCCAAACAAGTCACGCTCAAAGGTAATGTTTACAACCGCTATTATAACGCTATTGCTTAAGTTCCTTTTCATCAACAACAAAACATCCAACAAGAGAATGACCAACTGGTAGAAAAGAAAGTAACATCTAATAATCAGAGCAACATCAATCGAATGTACCAGATGTACGAATTATGCGACGTAGCGTATACATGTCTAAAACACTGAGTGTACTAAGACAGCTTGCGTATAAATTTAGGTAAACATTTCCCTCTAAGGGACTCGTGCCATTTCCAAGATTTTATCCAAAAATATTTCACCACTATTAACTACTCACTATTCACAATCTTATCATCCAAATAATTAACCGCTATACTAACCACCGCTAGACCACTTTAGAGACACCTCAAATAAAAAAGAAACAAGCTTGTCTATGCAACATTTCTTGCAAATGCTTTCGCCAACATATAGATCCGCCATCCAAACACACAAGACAGGTTTGACAAGTCAAGCATTACAAAAACATATATTGCGGGCATATCTTTTTGATGATGATATTCCATGGCATCAGTGACATTAACAACAGCAAAAACGGATGTGCGTATTAATTTAAAAGGTTCGGGCAAAGTAAAGATTGATTGGAAAGATGAAAAAAGTGAAGAACTAACCCTTTTAATGAACGGCTCCACATATACGCATAACTATGCTAGCCCCAACTTGGCAACACATGAAATTTCCATAACTGTCCTACAAGATGGCATGATTACGGGGCTTAGTTGTGATTGTAATGAATTAACTGATGTTTTGGATTTAAGTGAGCTTTTAAATCTAAAGACCCTATTTTGCCATAATAACAAGTTAAATACTTTGGTTTTTGGCTCCAATCTTGAAACATTGGAAACAGTTGTTTGCTATAATAATAACTTGACAAATTTAGATTTAAGCGGGGCCACCAATTTAAACACCATAATTTGTCATACTAACAAACTAAACAGCCTACTGGTCAGTAATTGCGGTAAACTTTTTCACATAAATTGCAGCCATAATAGTTTGTCTAATGAAGAGTTAGATAAGCTACTTGGCTCGCTTAATTCTACTACAGGCGTAACTAAAAATCTCTATATCACCGGTAATCCAGGCACTACCAACTATGACGCAACCATTGCTACAACCAAAAACTGGACAACAGATCAGGACCCCACAAACATTACGCCAACACCATTGCCAATGTCAGAAAACAAGGTAAAAATTATTTTAATGGGAAATCCAGGTTCTGCTGTAATTGATTGGGGCGATGGAACAAACACCAACTATACGCTTTCAGGGGATGAATGTGAGTGTACTTATAGTTATAATAGTTCCGCTTCACGCGAAATTACCATAACCGGCACCACAATTACCCAAATAGAGTGTAGAAAGAACCAGTTAACAGCTTTGAATGTAACTGGAACTCCCGCATTAACGACACTTGATTGTTCTGATAATCAGTTAACGAGTTTGAATGTTAAAAAACTAACAAACCTAACAAACCTAAACTGCTCCAACAACCAACTACCAAATTTGAATATTAAAAAACTAACAAACCTAACAAACCTAAACTGCTCCAACAACCAACTACCAAATTTGAATATTAATGGACTAACAAAACTGACGACCTTGAATTGTGAGACTAATCTGTTGTCACGTTTGAATGCTAGTGGACTAACAAACCTAACAAACCTGGATTGTTCTGATAATCAGTTACCAAATTTGGATATTAATAAACTAACAAACCTAACAAACCTAAACTGCTCCAACAATCAGTTACCAAATTTGGATATTAATAAACTAACAAACCTAACAAACCTAAACTGCTCCAACAATAAACTACCAAGTTTAAATATTAATGGACTAACAAACCTAACAAACCTAAACTGCTCCAACAATCAGTTAAGCAATTTAAATGCTAGTGGACTAACAAACCTAACAAACCTAAACTGCTCCAACAATCAGTTAAGCAATTTAAATGCTAGTGGACTAACAAACCTAACAAACCTAAACTGCGCTTATAATCAGTTATCAAGTTTGAATGCTAGTGGACTAACAAACCTAACAAACCTGGATTGTGAAGCTAATAAGTTAACCCATTTGAATATTGATGGACTGACAAACCTAACGACCGTGAATTGCTGGCCTTACACTGATAGTGAAGATACAGAGAACTGATATAGACACTACCCCTCAACACAGAACAACAAAGCAACCCATACAACACAGAAGGACTGATTAGTCCCCCCCCACTTAGCATACGCTCCATTTACTACCTTGTATGCTACCCCACAAACAACGAAGAACAATAACTGATAAAAATACCTCGCAGGCAACTCAACACAATTCAAATTCAAATTACCGTGTCACCATTATAATACTGAAGTCTACATACAAGCTACTATTTAGCGCCTGAAGATAAAAAAGGCCTGCCAAAAAAGGTTTAGGACGTCTGTTTCAAACCAATATCAGGGTTTACATACACCACACGCCATACAAGCCACACTTTTTGCCACATATTCAACATAACCATTATATTAATATTGCTCATTACCACTTTATACATATAGCATTTCCATAATTCAAACATCTTCCACCCTAATTTCAACAAGGAATAACTTTAATTTGACAACCGTTTAGAAAGTAGACAAGTTATTGTTTGATGCCGCTTTCAGATATGGTTTGGGCTCTTTGGTAGATTTGGTCTTTTTTGCCCATGTATGTGGGTCCTATGCCTTCTACAACAAATGATGCGGCTGCGGAACCCACACAAGCACACCACAAAGACTCTTTTTGTCGTATGTACTCGGCTAGAAAGCCGCCTATAAAGACGTCTCCTGCGCCGGTTGGGTCAACGAGCACTTCGGGTGGATAGGCAGTTATGGTGTATTGGGCGCCTTCGACGGAGAGAAAGGCGCCTTTAGCGCCGTTTGTTATGATGACTGTTTCTATGCCCACATCGTGAAGGGTTCTAATTGCGGCTTTGAGGTCTGATTCGCCTGTTAGGGTGTAGAGTTCGTTTTGGGAGGATTTGTAGATGTTGACTAAACTAAAGATGCCGTTGTCTATGAGGTTGTTTGTGTTTACGTTTCCTTCTTTATCGAAGCTTCGTAACAATCCTTGGGGATCAAGGGAGACTATGTCGGCAGTTTTTTTGAGTTCCTCGGCAACTTCGAGGGGGATTTCGTTGGCAATTGGGGCTAGATGAAGGGCTTTGGCGTGGAAGTCTTGGGGGATATCTTGGGGGGTTAGGGGGTTGCCTTTGCTTTTGAGTTTGAGGGTTCGCTCGTTGAGATCTTTTGTGTAGGTGAGTTCAAAAGCTGTTGTGGATTGTTGGGGGTCTCGGGTTATGGTTGTGATATCGATGCCTTCTTGTTCGAGCCACCAGAGGTATGCTTGGGGAAAGCTGGCACCGATTTTTGAAATTATCATAGCTGATGCGTCGAGCTGTTTTGCGGTAAAGGAGGTATAGGCTGTGGCGCCGCCTAATACGTTAAAGGGCATTTTTCGGGTTGGCAGTACAAGAGTGTCAACTGAGAAGTGGCCTGCTACTGCGATGTCAAAACAGCTTAGTGCCATATTTTAATCAACTCAATAATGAAGTGGTCCTATTTATTTAGAATTAGCCCATTCTAACGATCCCCAACAGAACAGAGGTGGTAAAGTTTTAATATATTTAGTGTCGATTTGCTTTGGCTATGGCATTAGCCCTGGCAGACACCAAAACCGCAACCGCATGGATGCTAATAATGCCTACCATTACAAAATGGAGAGGTACAAAGTGAAGTGGTTGGAATTTGCGCTTTTGGTAGCAGGTGCAGTTGCCGGAGCTTATTTGCGCTATCGCATGGTAGAATCGCCCATAACAATCTGCGGGTTACCCGTAAATATCATGCTTGTAAACGTAGCGGGGAGCTTTATTTTGGGTTTGTTCTCTGTTTTTTTGGTTGCGCTAAATTTGAGTTCGCAGTATGCAATTTTGGTTGCCGTGGGTTTTTGCGGTTCGTTTACCACGATGTCCTCTTTTGCCCTAGAAACCACCACCTTGCTTGAAAAAAATCAGTTAGTGCTGTTGACCCTAAATATCTTGGCAAACGTAGGGTTATCAATTGGTGCAGTCATTGGCGGCAGAGCCACAGCTAACATATTAATGGGAAAATTTATTCACTAAATAGCCAATGTGACCAATGATTTTTGAACATAAATACCGCTCCACAAACATACTCAATATAATCATGAGAACTCACACACATCCCGATGCTTGGAGAGTAAGGTAAGGTATATTAGGAGTTTTTTTCTTTTGAATTCTTGATTTTTGGTGAAATTATGGAGAAAGTAAGAACGTTTACTCTACCCAAACTACCATACGACTACACTGCATTGGCACCCTACATATCTGAGGAGCAACTAAAAATTCATCATACCAAGCACCATCAAAAATACGTCAATGACGCTAATGCTCTTTTTGCCAATATAGATGAAGCTATGAAAACAGATACCCAAATGGATTACTGGGTTAAATTTGGATATGTAAAAACACTCGCTAAAGAACTTGCCTTCAACATAGGCGGCCACATGCTACACACTATCTTTTGGGAAAATATGGCACCCGCAGGCAAAGGTGGCGGAGGAGAACCACACGGAGCTATTGGAGAGCTTATCAACAAAGAGTTTGGAAGTTTTAACACTTTCAAAAAACTATTCTCAGCCGCAGCCGCAAGCACGGAAGGTTCAGGCTGGGCAACCCTTGCTATGCAACCCTGCCTAGAACGACCCATCATAGTTCAGATTGAAAAACACAACATTAACCTCATTCCCAATTTCCAAATTCTGCTAGCCATAGATGTCTGGGAACACGCCTACTACTTAGACTACAAAAATGAACGCCCCAAATTCATAGAAGCCTTCTGGAACATAGTCAACTGGGACAAAGTCAACCAAACCTTAGCCACAATAAAATAATAAAACTGACTTTGTCAGTTACCTTCTTTTTTAACCTGAGTGGTTTGCTCCACCTTTTTAACCTGAGTGGTTTGTTCTACTTCTTTTAGCACTGCACATTGGCGTTTGGTATAGCGAGTTGTTACGCCCTTCTGCAGATAGATCGATACGGCAGCTAGACTTTTGGTTGGGTCATTGCGCATGGTAATGGTGTGTAGATGGAATAGTTTTATGCCCACGGGGTCTTTGGATATTTGTCCGCTGGTTAATTTTAGTGCCAAACTGATGGCGTCATTAATTGAGCCGCCGGCGGCAACGATTTTTATTTTGTCAAACTTGGCCAGACGCAGAAGACTTATGGTAAGCAAGCGTTCAACAGTTGCAACTCGGCTAACACTTACAGTCTGCTCGGTGGTATCACGTAAGTCTTTATCCTCGCGCTCAGCCAATGCGGCATAGTCACCTGCTTCTTTTTGGGAAAGATGGGCTGAAACAGCCGCTACGCGGCCCAAGGCGGGCACTTCAATAGAGGCTATGTCGATATCATCAACATAGACTTTAGCGATATCTGTTGCCATATTGATGGCTGCACAAGCTAAAAACAGAGAATCGTTTAAGCCGACAACATTTACTTCACCTGATTCAAGTACATCAGTTAGCATGCTTTCAACTACATCAGTTGTTTTTGCTGAAGCATCTGTAGGTTTGAGTAGTATGATTTTGCCTGTAAACTCTTGACTCATATCTGCACCAATAATTACTCAGACAACAGCCAATATAACGCTTGCCGATGAAAAACTCCTCAAGGGGTTGGAGTGATCTTTATCGCAGCCGCAGGACACTGCAACTGGCAGGCTAAGCATTGAATGCAGTCTTTTTCGCGGGCAGGATCGGCTTTTCGATTGGACAGCGGATGATCGGGCGTATCGACCATATCGTAGAGTGCAACAGGACAAACATCAGCACACACCCCATCACCAACACAAACATCCCAGTCCACCGCCACATTAGTTCCGTGAATTCCAAGTTTAGCAGGAGACTCAACAGGCCCCCAAACTTTATGACCTCTATGTTCACTTACAACTTGACGTCTAGTTTGAAAATCAGAATCAATCGGCAAAAATTAGTCACCATAACAATTTAGAAAAAGACATAGTTAAGGATTTGCTTCAAACTCCAACCCAAAATTTAGACAGATGCACCGAGGAAAAACACAAACGGACCCGGCTAAACAGAGATAAATCATAGAAATGTGGCCATTAGAATTGAACAAAAAAAGAAAAAGGGATTGATTTAGAGTCTGTTTTATGGCTTTTTGTTTAGGATAAAGATCGTTGCAATGCCGACTACTATGATTGCAATGACTATACCGATGACTGCTGGGATAAAGTATTGATCGGTTATGGATGGTTCGGTTGTTGGTGGTGCTTGTGTTGGTGCTGCTTCGTCAACTGCAAAGGCTGAGTGTGAGTTTGAGCCATAGAGACCGCCTGTGCCTTCAAATGAGGCAATCACGGTGTATGGACCAGTGATGTCAGGTATCCAGTTGAAGCTGTAGAAACCGGTTATGTCAGTAGTTGCAGTTCCAATTACGCGTATGTTGTTGTTTGAGTCGATGACACTGATTTTTACGTCAACGCCTGTAAAGTTGGTGGGTTTTGGCTGTTGCATATAGACGTATTCCATCCAGGCACTCATAGATGCATCAGAGGCAACTGGGACTCCGTTGGGGAATCTGGATGCCTGCTCATGCTGGTTGGTGCCTGCGGAGATGTCGGTAACGGTTCCGCTGATAACTACGCTCTGGCCAGCGGTAGCGGCCAGACTTGGAGCGTTTACAGTGGTTTTAGTTGGACCTTTGGCAATGCAGTAGAGTTGGTTGTCGTAGTAGTTGTAGTATACTAGTGAGCCATCGGCTAGAATACTGGTAGAGGTTCCGGTTCCGCCGGTTTGGCCTGCCCAACCTAGCATCTTGTAGATTTCTTCACCGGTAAAAGCGTCTATGCAGTATGTGCAGAAACCCTTGTATAGGGGAGCGTTTGGTGAGTGTTGATTGTTAAAGGCGTAGACTTTTCCATCAGCAATTGCTGATATAAAGGTTGGCATAAGACCCCAAACTGTATCTAAACCGCTGTTTGTATTGTTGTATCTCCAAAGTAATGATCCGTTTGTAGTGTTATAGCAGAAGATTTCGCCGCCAAAGCCTTGTGCATATAGATTTCCATATGCAGTGACTGCTCTTTGACCTGAACCTGAACCGCTACTAAAGTATTGCATTGCGTTGAGGTCTGTTTTTGTTGGACCCCAGAGGAGCTTACCGTCTTTGAGGCTGTAGCCTAGCCATTGCATTGTTTCAGCATCAGTCATAGTCCAAACTCGGTTAACTGGATCGAGAGGACCAAGTGTTCGTGTCATGTTGCCAGATGGTGCAGCATAGGATTGTTTCCATAATAGTTCGCCTACTCGGTCTTCTTCCAAGTTTAGTGCCCAAACTGTGTATGGATCAGGGGTGCCTCTGTTCGTGCTTACGCCCGCGGTTACAGCTGAGGTAGTTCCGAGAATTATGTCACCAGGTAGAACATATGAAATAGTAGGGATAGTAGATGTGCCCGTTAAATCAGCTTTTACAGTTACATTCCATGAATATGCATCGCTACAATCAATGTTTTTGCCTACTGGACGGTATTGTAGAGCGTTAGTGCCGGTTCCCGGTGCGCCTGCGGCAACATTTGGTGCAGCAGTCCAATTCCATAGAGCCAGCCAGCCAGTCTTTGTAGTAGAGTCGTAGTTTAGGAAGTATTTGACAATCTCACCGTTCTCTGTGTACGCAATAGTTCCGCCATTTGGGACACCAGTCAGGTTGAATAGATTATTGCCCGTTAGTGTGTCATATGCTATCCAAGTTTGGTTTGCTATTGGTGAAGTATTGTCATTTGGATCTGTTCGGATGTTAACCATTTGCCATAGGTAGCCGCTTGGTAGGACGCCGTGTTGGTTGGGTGATTCATAGCAGTAGAGTTGACCAAAGGTTGGGTTGATATCGGGGTTTGTCCAGAGTACTTCACCGGTTCTCAAATCCATGCAAGTGTAGGCGCCACCGTTTTGACTGCCTTCTGGGGGTTTGAAGTAAAGTCTGCCATTTACGATTAGTGCATTTACAAATCTGCCTTCGTATGAACCACCTGAATAGTATGTAACACCTTCAATAGCAGTGTCTGATCCACCGACAATACCGCCAGCTTCAAGTGGGCTGGTCCAAAGTATGTGGGAGCTTTCTGGTCCGGTTCCGCTGGACTGCCATAGGTTAAATCCGCTTTGTTGGAAGGTTCCAAGTGAGTTAGAACCCAACCAGTGTGAGGCTATGGTGTACCATAAGAAGTTCTCACCAAATATTGGGCGTGCCCAGTATTCTGTTGGAAGAGGTGTAAGGGGACTTACGCTGACTGGTTCGGTTTGTACTGTTAGGGTTGTTGTTGCGTTAGCAGGCAGGTATTTTATTCCATATCGGCTTTGCTGAGCAGTAGTTGCATTCCAAGTGTATGTTTGTCCTGCATATATGAAAGTCAAGTTGTAGGTGCCGGGTTTAGTAGGTGTGAAGCTTGTCGATTGAACGCCTGTTGTGTCAGAAATAACATCCCAAGTCTTGGTTTCTGTAACGCCGTCGGGGTCTGTTATGATGAGTTTGTAGTCATGTCGTCTAATGTTGTTGGCCTCTGATGCATCAGGTAAGGGAACGTCAACCCACATTGCAACGTAGGTTGTTTGATCTACGCCGATGGGATTGGGCGCTACCGAAACGAATGCATATGATGCCATTTCACCTGAGGTCTGTGCGTCAGCAGGTGTCACTGACAAAAGCGTTGTTGCGACCATGGAGGTTAGAAGCAATATGCTAAGTATAGTCAAGGTTTGTTTTTTCATTTTTTCTTATCTCCTATTTTTTGTAGGCTCTACAAAGTGGCAAATGGGTTTAAACGTTTGTAGCAAGTATAACTGCTGACAAACATCAAATAGGGGCATGATTGGGAAAATCTTTAAAACAGCCAACCACCCCTAGTTTTTAAAGGAGCGAGCCACCATCCAAGACCCCAAAATTCTCGATGCACTAACACAATTAGGACTCACCGAACTACAGGCCAAAACCTACCTAACACTCACACGCATAGACAAAGCAGAAGTAAAAAAAATCTCAAAACTCTCAAATATCGCCAGACAAGACATCTACCGCATACTACCCACCCTTGAAAAGCTCGGACTCGTAGAACAAATTATAGCCACACCCAAACTATACAAAGCCCTACCCCTAAACGAAGGCACCACAAAACTCTTCCAAAAAATAACCGAAGAACACACAAAACTCAAAGACACTCTCACCCTGCTAATAAAAAGCCAAGAAGAAAACCCCACAGACCAAATACAGGACAGCGACACAGAATTTATAATAACCTCAGAAAAAGAACGCCTAATGAGCAGACTAGAAAAACCAATCACTACCGCACATAACTGCGAAATGATGCTCCCCAAAAACACACTAAATTTTATAATATTTAACCTCTATGAAGCCCTAGAAACCGCCGCTTCAAAAAACGCAAAAATACAAATCATAACACAAAAAACAAACCTCAACCCAACCACCGAACGCAAAATCACAAAACTAACCACCTACCCAAACTTTGAAATCAAATACAACCTAACAAACGAAATCAGCATCATCATCCTCAACCAAGAAGAAGTAAACATCGGCCTAACCGACGGAAACGAAATCCCAAACCTATGGACCAACAACCCCCAAATCCTAAAACTATCCCAAACAACATTCAAAACCCAATGGAACAACACCACCACAAACCAAAACAACAACAACCCAACCGAAGAAGAAGAATAACCAAATACCATCGACTGGACAAACCACAAACAACCAACCGCTCAACCCATACCAAAAATCGATCACAAAACAACCCGTCTTATTCATTGAACAATCGCTAGCGGTAGCAACTGCGCTCTCCACAGTTGCACACCACCGCTAAATAACCCAAAGCAACCATCTAACAAATAATACAGGGGTCAGTTAACACCTGTCCAGTTTTTAGACAGGACCAGAACAGTTGGTCGCTGTAGTGTTCTGGGTGTTTAGGGGTTGTTTGAGGGAACAGTTGTGGTTGAAAGGTTTATCTATTTGTTAAATTCGTATTATTTTAGGAAGTTTTATTTTTGGAACAGTTTGATGTTTTAGTTGTTGGTTCGGGTTCGGGAATGTTGGTTGTCTCCGCTGCAGTGGAGCAGGGGTTTAAAACAGCGTTGATTGAGAGCAACAAGATGGGCGGTACATGCATAAACACCGGCTGTGTCCCCTCAAAGATGCTACTCTACCCCGCAGACCTACTCACCAGCTTAGGCGAAGCAACAAAAATAGGTATCAAAATCGACCACAAATCAGCAGATTTTGCCGACATTATGAACCGCATGCGAGCCCTTACCCAACACGACTCAAAACACCTATCCGCCTCGGTGGAGATCACCCCCAACCTAACATGGTTTAAAGACCCAGGCGAATTCATCTCAGACTACACCCTACAAAGCGGCAACCATACCATCAAAGCTAAAAAAATATTCATCGCCTCAGGCGCCCAAACCATCATCCCAAAAATCAAGGGCCTCCAAAACATCAACTACCTCACAAACGACACCGCACTCCAACTCCAAACCCAACCCAAAAGCATCCTTATTGTAGGAGGCGGCTACATCGGCATAGAATACGCACACTTTTTCTCAGCCCTTGGCACCCAAACCACCCTAATCCAACGCGCCAAACACATCCTACCCCAAGAAGAACCCGAAATATCAGAACTCCTGCTAAAAGAACTATCCAAACGCGTAACCATCTATACAGACTATGAAGCCCTCGAAGTCAAAAAAGATGAAAACCAAAACATAACCCTAACAACCCAAAACCAAACAACCAAAACACAAAAAGAACACACCGCACAAACCCTCATGATAGCCACCGGTCGAAGCTCCAATGCCTATCTGCTCAAGCCCCAAAAAATAGGCCTCAACCTCAATGAACAAGGGTTTATCACAGTTAATGAGTATCTAGAAACCAATAAAGAAAACATCTACGCCTTTGGAGACGCCCTAGGCAAACAGATGTTTAAACATGCCGCCAACTATGAAGCAGGCATAGTGTGGCACAACGCAACCCATGATGATCACAAAGTAGCCATGGACTTCAACGTCGTACCCCGAGGCATTTTTACCTACCCCCAAATCGCCGCAGTAGGACTAAGCGAACAGCAAGCCAAACAATACTACAACACCCTAGTCGGTATTGCAGCATACCGAGATACAGCCATGGGCGCAGCTATGGGTTTTCCAGAAGGCTTTGTCAAAGTCATTGTAGAAAAAGAAACCGGCAAAATCCTAGGCGCACACATCATCGGACCCGAAGCAACCGTACTCATCCAAGAAATCACCAACGCCATGGTCAGCGGCAACGGCGACTACAGCCCCATCGCACAAGGCATGCACATACACCCAGCACTAAACGAAGTGATACAAAACGCCTTTATCAACCTACACCAACACACCCAAACCCAACAACAATAACCAACAAAACAAGCGGGCAGATAAACAGTTATATGCGCCCAAATCCCCAGTTTATTGGGGATATTTTTAGATGCAGTTTTTTAAGGTTTCTGGAAAGAAAAATGAACATAAAGTAGCACTCTACGCACTTAGCACTTGCGTGTGGTGCAAATTAACTAAACAATTTTTAAGCGACAACAACATCACCTACGAATTTGTCGACGTAGATCTCCTAGATCCAAACGACAAAACCCAAGTACACCAAAGTATCACAAGCAAAGGCGGAACTCTAAGCTACCCAACCATCATCGTTGATGATAAAACCATCATCACCGGCTTTCGCAAAGACAAACTCAAAGAGGCTCTAAAAATTTGAGCCTAACCCTTGAAACTGTTCGCAAACGCGCAGAAGCCGACGCAAAAACCAACGGCTACTATCTTATCCCACAACCCGAGCTACTCCAGATGTTCCTTGAAGGCCTAAAAACAAACGAAGAACGATTCGGTTACCCCGTTTGCCCCTGCCGCCTAGGCACAGGAAACTTAGACATAGATCGAGATATAATATGTCCCTGTGACTACCGCGACCCTGATGTCGCCCAATACGGCGCCTGCTACTGCCGGCTCTACGTCAACAAACCCACCTACGAAAGCCAAAACCTACCCCAAGTCCCCGAACGCCGACCCAAAGAAAAAATAGACCGCGCCTATGGCACACCCACCCCCCAACAACAACCCTCCACAACAAATACTACACCAACAAACCCCCAACCCCAAACAACTGCACCAAAGCAATCTCCCGAAGTTAAAAAGCGCCTATGGTACTGTAAACAGTGTGGATATGTTGTTTATCGAGAAGAACCGCCCTATGTTTGTCCTATCTGTAGAGCAAAACAAGAAATGTTTACAAAAATCGATGCAACCATAGAATTCAGAGAGCCTCCCGGCAACTCACAGGCGTAATGAAGCCACTTTAACCGTTAGACCCTTGCAGATCCAAGAGTTCAACAAGTTACAGGCACAAATTGTTGTGACACTAAGCTTATTTGATTAGCTTTTGTGTGAGGCACGAAACGATATCACTCTACAATTGGCAATTCCTTGCAGATGTTTTCGTTTTGTTTAATCACCATGTTTAATACTTTGGAAATAAAAGTAATAATCAAAGTATTTGGCGAAGCAAATTGATTGAAGATGAAATCCAAACTTTGTTATATCGTTTCGATAGGTTAAGCACTAAAACAGTTACACCAACCCGATGCTTAATCCTTAGTCTACTTAGCTACTTTATTGATGGAATCCAATATCGAGAACTAAAAGCGGCCCTAAAAATCTCTGATGGAAAACTCATCTCCAATCTCAACCAATTAAAAACCATGGGTTACATCACCAAAACAGCGGTAAAGATCGATAAAAAAACAATCGATGTCTACACCTTAACTGAAAAAGGAAAAAAAGAACTGAACAAAATCATTGAATGGACAAAAGCCATAGAAACAATAACTAACAAGGAGACCTAGAAAATGTCAAAGATTGATAAAGTTATAGCAGTTCTTAAGCATCTAGAGGTATCGCCTAAGATCAAAGATAAACAAGATTATTGCGGGCGTTTCTTCACTCAAAAAACTGTTTTTCTAGCACAAATTTTGGGTATAGACCTAAATTATGTGTTTTCACTCTATATCGCTGGACCTTACTCGAGAGATCTTGCCATTGATTACTATGCTAACGCTGATAAAATAGAAGCAATGAATTCAAATTATACATTGACAGCAAACGAAACAGCCATTCTTGATAGAATAAAAAATTGCTCAAAACTCTATGACAGCATGGCGCTTATGGAAGCAACTACAGCATCCGTATACATAAAACATTGTAAGCCCGAGATATCAGAGGACGATTTATTTGCAACACTCAAAGAGCTCAAACCAAACCTTACAGAATATGACAGATTGATAGGTATACAAAAAGCCAAATATTTGCTCTTTAAACCGAAGTATTTAACTGAGGAGATAAAACAAGAGCTATCCGCTTGGGAAAACATAGATTAGACGGCGTGTTTAATGCATAAAATTCAGCCGAAAGATATTTGGCTAATACAGCTTCCAGATACACAAGCCAACGAACAAACCGGCGTTCGTCCAGCAGTCATCTTGGCAGTTCATTCTGATACAGCTATATCAGTAGTTGTACCTCTGACTAAAAACTTAGAAACACTACGTTTTGAATACACTTACAAAATAGCAAAGTCTCAGACAAATGGGTTAACATTTGACTCAACGGCACTAATTTTTCACATACGTTCGCTGACAAACGGCACCATAAGATTTAAAGAAAAAATTGGAACACTTGAAGAAACTGATTTTAAGAAAATCAAAGAATTAATAAAATCCTACCTTGCAATCACATAAGATAATTAGGGGGTAGTTGATTTTTCGATTTGTATCTCGATTTTATGCCAATTTGCATCTACTCCATGTAGCGTTGTCACCGCACCAGCTATGGTTCCAGCAAGGATCGATTCAACAAACTCGTTTAGAGGGATGCTTTTGTTATCTACAGTTAATTTTACGCCCATTATGCTCACCAAACTAGTTTAGGCAGAGAAAGCAAAAAAGATTGTGCAAACACCCCGCAAAAAACAGATGAATAAAAAGCAGAGTTAAAAACTAGGCGTATAGATAGTGATAGAGGTTTATTTGTGATTGATCTTGAACCCAAAGAGCGCATCCAAAAGATCATAGAGCTTCTTGAACAGCAATATCCCAAAGCTAAAACTGCGCTTACCTACACTACACCCCTTGAGATGCTCATTGCCACCATGCTCTCAGCACAGACCACCGATGTTCGAGTCAATCTCGTAACCCAGAGTCTCTTTAAAAAATATCACACCGCCCAAGATTATGCAAACGCCGATCTAAAAGAACTAGAAGCTGATATCCACTCAACAGGTTTCTATCACAACAAAGCCAAAAATCTCAAGGCCTCATGCCAGATACTTGTGAAAAAATTCGGCGGACAAGTTCCCAAAACCATGGCAGAACTACAGGAATTACCAGGGGTAGCGCGCAAAACTGCCAATGTTGTTCTCTACAACAGCTATGGCATAACCGCAGGTATTGCGGTTGATACACATGTGATGCGACTTTCCAAACGGCTCGGATTAACTGAACAGAAAGATCAAGATAAAATCGAGAAAGACCTCATGGCATTGACGCCTAAAGAAAAATGGATGAAACTAACAGATCTACTAATCTTCCATGGACGCCAAGTGTGCATGGCAAAAAGTCCTCGATGCGACATTTGTGTACTCAACAAAATTTGCCCCAGTGCCTTCACATTCAACTAACTATGAACAATGTTTAGAAAAAGATCAGTTACAACTAACACACTATTATGACGACGTAAATTAGATGATACTTTGCGTTTTTAAGTTAAACCGTGTCAAAACTCATTTTGCTCATAAACCAAACTAAAGACCATGTTCTTAAAAAGAACGCCTAAAGAAAAAGGTGTTCGGAACGGACTATTATATACAGCTCTGAGAAATAGAGGGCGGTGAAAACAAAAAAATGAAAATTGAAAAAAAACTAGTATCTTTAAGCATAATCGCCTTAGTCCTTGGAATAATAACAGTTGTACCCATAGCACTTATGCCCTCAGCAGCAGAACCCCCAGTTCCACAGGGCATCCAAATGTTGTCTGCTGAAGAATTCTATGAGCGCTATGGCACCAACGCAACAGAAGTCATAGCGTATGCTGCTGTTCCTGCCACAGACAAAGATGATTTCGTCTATGAAGAGGCTTGGGTTAAGCTTATACCTGCTGAAGAATTCTATGAGCGCTATGGCACCAACGCAACAATACCGGACCTGACTTTCTGGATGTTTGAATCTGAACCTTTTCGGATGCTTGAATCTGAACCTGGAGCGTAGGTGAATGGATAGCGACGAGTTGGAAGGTTATACGTTAAGTGTTTATGCGTATATTGTTCGTGCAGATAGACCTGTGGGGACAAGAGAGGTGACTCGTGGTGCAGAGCTTAGCAGTACCAGCGTCGCTTACCATCATCTTCAGAAACTAGAAACTCTTGGCTTAATAGAGAAAAACAGCTACGGCAACTATGTCTTAAAGGCAAAAGCATCTGTCGAGGGACATGTGTGGGTCGGCAAAAACCTCGTGCCCCGATTGATGTTTTACTCCTTCTTTTTTATAGGAGCATTCGCAGCAGAAATAAGCCTGATACTGCTCAGTTTATTTATTCTTGATAATTCAATAATTGATGTACGATTCATAGTTTTAGTAGGAATAACATTTGTAGCAATGATGCTATTTAGCATGGAAGGCTTAAAGCTATACCGTAAATTGAATCCTAAAAATGTAAATGAGAAATAACAAAAACGCAGTTTAATCACCTGTGTCATTTTTCAATACATCCACAGACAGTATACAAGTTATGGGGCTGAATTTTCACACAGACACATGCACACGTGTACTCTGGTCTGTTTGACGTTTGTATCCCTCCCTATATTTTAAGGCTTAGACTTTGCGTTATGGGACTGATGGCTCTTTTGACAGCGGTGGGTACGGTTGAATTGTTGCGGAAACAAGCTAGAGGATATTTCCTCACAAATCAGGCGATGGACAATTCACAACTGTAAACGATTGTTGAGGCAATCATTTTATATGGGCAGAGTCTTCCTTTTTATGGACGATTTTTATGGCAATCAAAATTGGTGATAGCGCCCCAGATTTCACTCTGCTCAATGTAGATATGGCGCCTGTTAGTTTACATGAGTTTTCGGGGAACAAAGTTGTTTTGGCCTTTTTTGTAGGCGCCTTTACTTTGACCTGCACCAAAGAAGCATGTACCTTTAGAGATTCTATGGCGCGCTATACAAATCTAGAGGCACAAGTTATTGGAGTGCGCGTTGATGATCCCATAGCAAATAGGGATTTTGCGAAGAAAAATCGGCTACCGTATCCAATTTTAAGTGATCCTGACCGTGAAACCAGTAAACGCTATGGTTTAGAACCTCCCAGGCATGCCATATTCATACTAGACAAAGAGGGCATAGTGCGCTACATCTGGGTTGCGCCAAATCCTGCGATGGAACCAGACTATGGGGAAATCCAAGATATTCTAACAAAAATAAGCTAACATACACAGTTATCAGCCGATCAAGGGGTATAATAAACAAAATAGTTATAGAGCACCTAACCATTAGCCTACAATAAATTAAGCATTGGAGTAACTGTTTATGCCTCAGATTCGTGTAGCAATCGTTGGCGTTGGTAACAGCGCGTGTACTCTTGTGCAGGGAACTCAGTATTACAAAGACGCAAAAGAGACTGAGTCAGTTCCCGGCTTGATGCATGTTAACTTTGGCGGTTACCATATTCGTGACATAGTTTTTGTCGCTGCCTTTGAAGTTAATAAGGATAAAATTGGCAAAGATCTTTCAGAAGCCATCTGGATAAAACCTAATGTGTGTGAGAAATTCTCTGATGTTCCCTATTTGGGTGTAAAGGTTTCACCTGCACCTATCTTGGATGGTGTTGCAACTCATATGCGTGAGGTTTTTAATGTCTATGATGACAGTGCAACCAAAGAAAGCGTCGTTCAAACCCTAAAAGATGCCAAAGCAGAGGTTATAATTAATTATCTGCCGGTGGGCAGCCATGATGCAAGTCGGTTTTATGCTCAGTGTGCCCTAGATGCGGGGTGTGCATTTGTTAATTGTATGCCTGAATTCATTGGCTCAGATGCCTCAGGGGAGTGGCCTAAGAAATTTGAAGCCGCCGGATTACCAGTTTTGGGCGATGACATCAAAAGCCAAGTGGGCGCAACCATACTGCATCGCAACCTTGTGCGGCTCTGCATTGATCGCGGAGTCATCGTTGATGAAACCTATCAACTAAACTTGGGCGGCGATACTGATTTCCAAAACATGACAGAAGAACACCGCCTCAAGTCTAAGCGTATTAGCAAAACTGAGGCCGTGACCAGCTTGGTGCCCTATGCAGTGCCAACCCGTATTGGTCCAAGCGATTATGTGGAATTTTTGGGGAATAAAAAAATCTGCTACATAAGTCTCAAAGGCCGCAAGTTTGGCAACCGCCCCATAAACATAAGCGTTAAACTCGAAGTTGAAGACAGCCCCAACAGTGGCGGTGTCGTCATTGATCTTATCCGAGCTGCAAAAATCGCTCTAGATCGCAAACTCAGCGGTGCGCTAATCAGCATGCCTGCATATGCCTTCAAGCATCCACCCAAACAAATCCCAGACAGCCAAGCACACCAATGGACCGAAGAGTGGATTGCAGGAAAACGCGAACGCTAACCCCGCTCATCTTCTTTCCCACTAAACCTTTTATAGGCTTTCTCTGTTGGTTATCTTAGGAAGCTACAGTTATGGTTAGAGTTGAACAGTACGAAGTGCCCGAGGGCCTCTACTATAGCAAAGATTTTGCCTGGGTTAAAATTGAAGACGGCAAAGCCCGGGTAGGTATTACCGATTATGCCCAAAAAGCACTGCGCGAAATCGTCTACGCCGAACTTCCCAGTAAAGGCACCGAGGTCAAACAAGGCGAACCCTTTGGAACTCTTGAATCAGTAAAATCAGTTTCAGATTTGATTGCAGCCATTAGCGGAACCATCGTAGAAGTCAACGAAGAAGTCCAATCCAACCCCGAGATGCTAAACGACGACCCCTACGATAAAGGCTGGCTACTCCTCATCAACCCCAGCAACATAGAGGGCGATCTAGCCAATCTTATGGATTTTGACAAAGCGGTTGAGTGGCACAGAACACAAACAACAACAGCAAACCAAGAATAATTGGCGAAGAATATGGTGCGGCAAATAGTTATTATTGGAGCTAGTGCAGCAGGTATAGAAGCAGCCGCAGCCGCACGTAAAAAAGACCGCACCGCAGAAATCATTCTTATCACTCAAGAAAAGACCGCGGGATATAGCCGATGTGGCCTGCCCTTTGTCATAGCTGGACACATCCCCAACTTTAGAGATTTAGTGGTTTATCCCCCAGCATTTTTCCAGATGCAAAAACTAGATCTGCGCACCCAAACCAAAGTTAGCGCCATAAACACCAAAGACAAAACCCTAACGATCCAAACCAAAGAAAACAGCACCCAAAGCCTACCCTACGATACCTTGGTGATTGCCACCGGCGCAGAACCCTTTATGCCGTCCATAAAAGGAAAAGAAAAAGCAGGCATTCACTCGCTTCGCACCCTCGAAGATGGCGAAAAAATCGATGCCGCCATAAAAGCAGGTGCCCAATCAGCTCTTATTATGGGCGCAGGACTCATCGGACTAGAACTAAGCGCAGGCTTAGTGGAGCGGGGACTCAAAGTTACCGTAGTTGAGATGCTACCACAGATTCTACCTCAATTTCTCGATGCTGATATGGCAAAGCTAATTCAGCAACACCTCGAAGAAAAAGGAATAACAATTCTGCTAAACACCATAGTAGAAGAATTTTTAGGCGAAACCCAAATCAGCGCAGTCAAAGCAAACGGACAAGTTCTCGAGGCAGATCTGATTATCAGTGCCTTTGGGGTGCGCGCATCAACCAACCTCGCCAAAGAAGCCAATATCCCCTTAGGCGAAACCCAAGCAATTAAAACAAATGCACGCATGGAAACTGAGATCAAAGACGTTTACGCTGTGGGCGACTGTGCCGAAGCCCCCAGCCTAATCACCCATCGCCCCACCTGCGCGCAACTGGGCACTATTGCAGTAAGAGAAGGCAAAGTGGCAGGCACAAACGCAGGCGGCGACTACAGCCTATTTAACGGTGTTTTAGCCTCAGCGGTCACCCAGCTCTTTGATATCCAAGTAGCCAACACCGGACTAACTCAGACTGCCGCACAGCGCAACCGTATCGAAGTTATCACTGCAACTGTGAGCAGTAAAACCAGAGCCAGCTATTTCCCAGGCACCAAACCCATAAAAATCAAACTCGTTGTCGAAAAAGAATCCAAACGCATCATCGGCGCTCAAATCGTTGGAGGCGAAGAAGTCACTCAGCGCATAAACAGTCTCTCCTTTGCCATCCAACAAGGCATGACCATCCAAGAACTCGCCAAAGCAGACACCGCCTACGCACCACCCCTATGCGAAACCTGGGAACCCATGATCCTAGCAGCTGAAATGATCCTTATGAAACTACGCTAAAAAAGAAAAGAAGCAGATTTGCAATTGCTTTGCTATGGGTGTATTCATCGCTTAGAGGGATAGGAGAAATTCTTCTTCGCGGTGTCTATTTTTCAGTAGCTCTTCTGATTTTTGGTTCAATTTTGAGTTAAGCGACGTCTCAATTGTATTCATGTTAGTTAGCAAGCGGTTCATCTGCTCTGCGTTGTCTTTGACTTGGTTGCGTATTGATAAGTCGGTAAAGATGTTATCGAACCAAAAATCGATGGTACGTTGACTAGAGGAGATTTCGTTGAACCCCGACACGGTCAAACCCTCAACATCGTTGAGTTCAGATTGTAAATTGCTTAATTGCGATGAGAGAAGGTGATAATTTTTTTCCGCTTCGTCAATATGAGAATATTTTTTCACGTGAGTGATGATGCCGCCCCGTGTGAATGCATCATATGTTGCCCAATTCTGGGCACTTTTGAGGGATTTAAGCATAGTTTTTACCGTTGATTTAGCATGAGCTAAGGCAGTAATCGCCTGTTCAATCTCAGTTATTTGCGCAATGATAGCATTTCGTTCAGTTTCCAATTCTACATATTGCGCGCCTTCTGACGCAACTTGCTGGTTGCTGACATCGCTCCGCTTGTTTTCCAGTTCTGTTTGGTAGGTTTCTTTGTCAGCTTGCAAGGATAAAATGTCGAAAGCCAGTTCAGTTTTCTCCTGCTCAAGACACACAAGATTTGTAACGGCACGGTCATACGCAAGCTTGGCGTCTATTTCCTTGCGTTGCTCTTTTTCCAGTTTGCCATCATATTTTCCGGCTATTTTAAACATGAAAGCCGAAAGTGAATTTTTTTGTATACGTTGCACATCACGACAATCCTGCTCATAGCGCCGAAGCAAAACAGAGACAGTACTTGTTGCCTCCAAAATCTCCTTTTCTAAAAGATCCATTCTTTTTTCAAACATCGGCAACGTTAGTACCCGATCGCGCAATTCAAACAGATTCATATCCATTTTCTCTATTCACAGTATAAATAAGGTTTCCTCGACACAAACTTCGTGTCAAATTTTATGAAAATGCGAAGCCCATTTAGAGCCAAGCAGTCACTTGAAACTCAGAGACCATAGATAAATGAAGAGGAGGTTGAATTAGAGTGGAATGTCTTCTTTGGGTGCAAAATTGGCGGCAAAGGTCCATATGTTTGCTATGCCGTTTTTTAGGCGGAAAACAGAAAACATGTTATAGAAATCCTGCTTGGTGGCACAATTGGCTTTCCAGCTTTGCATAAAAACACGGGTAGGATGGTTGGTTATTTCATCTTTGAGGGCTGGGTCATCCAATTTTTCAAGGGTGCCGCGCACGCGAATTTGTATGTTTTGGGTTGCATCGTAGAAGCACATTTGCACATGGGGATTCTTTAGAATTTGATGATATACCTCTTTTTGTGGGCCTGTGTGGAAGATAATGCCTGATTCATCGGCTCTATAGAGCATCATGCCTCGAACACGAGGTTCAGTTCCTTCTACAGTTGCCAAAAAGAACACGAGATTTTTGTTAAGCAGATCAAATATCTGTGATTTTTGCAAGAGATCAACACCTAACAAAATTGACCCCACACAACATAAAAACATTCAGTATTTGAGAGTGCTGAGTTAGTCAGGGTTTTTCTGGAAGAGTTTGAGTATCAATTTTTCACCTAACCATCCCAAAACAAACAATACACAAAAGGGACCTAAAAAGAGACCGAAAACGATTTCGTTATTCTGAGTTGCCGCTTGTCCCAAAATATCAGGAAACAAAATGAGACCTGCAAAGACTAGGCAAACGGTCAATATGAATACAACACTAAACGTTAAGAGTTTCATACGATTCCTTGGGGAGGTTGGATAGTATTATCGTTACAAGCACTGCTTAAAAACCAGCCGCATATTTGATGACAATGATTTGCTTTTCGCAGAGGCTTTGGAGAATGTGTTTACTTGTGATTGTTTCCATGTTGCTCCATTGGCTTGGCTATAAGGCAATAGATTACTAAGGGGCCATCACTGGTTCTAATTTTAAGGCTCAGACAGAGTTTTTACGAAATACATAAGAGAAAACATGGACTTTGAATAGGTAGGCCTGCTCTTTGCGTGTTAAACTCACTGTATTAGGTATTGTTCAAGGTGTTGGTTTTCGTCCCTTTGTTTATCGTACTGCGGTTAATCAGGGCTTAGTTGGGTATGTTCGTAACAGAGGGGATGCTGGAGTTGAGATACTAGTTGAGGGCAGTGCCCAAAATATTGAGCGGTTTATGGCGGTGTTGATAGAGGAGAAGCCGCCGAGGGCAAGAATTGAGCAAATCAAAAAAACGGAATTGCAAGGTGTTAATCAGTATAGTAGTTTTAGTATTTTTGAGAGCGTGCAAGAGGGTGAGATTGGAGGTTCAATCATTCCCGCTGATATTGCTGTTTGCAATCAATGCTTAGGGGAGCTTTGTGATGTAGTGGATCGGCGGCAGGATTATTTTTTTATAACTTGTACGGATTGTGGGCCTCGGTTTACCATAATTGATCGGCTTCCCTATGATCGGGAGAACACCGCTATGCACGAGTTTGCTCTATGTAACGCTTGCAGAGAGGAGTACAAAAACCCGGTGAATCGGCGGTTTCATGCTCAGACTATGGCGTGTCCTGTTTGTGGGCCTCAGGTTTATCTCACAACCAACAAAGGTGATCCCATAGAGATTGGTGATCCGGTTCGAGAGGCAGGCAAGTTGCTCTCAAGAGGTAAAATTTTGGCTATCAAAGGATATGGAGGGTTCCATATTGCGGCGTCTACAACACTTGAGGCTCCGCTTTTGAGACTCAGAGAAACCAAGCATCGACATGAGAAGCCGTTTGCGGTTATGGCTAAGAGTTTGGAGGCAATTGAGGAGGTTTGTGAGGTGAGCACTATTGAGCGGCAGCTACTTGTTTCGCCTCAGCGTCCCATAGTTTTGCTCTCTAAAAAAAAGATCTGTGATTTTTCGGGTTTGGTTGCACCGGGGCTTCATAATATTGGGGTTATGTTGCCCTACACTGCTTTGCACTATATGCTCTTTGATCAGGTGGATGATGATGCGTTTGTTATGACCAGTGCGAATCCTGCTAATCAGCCCATAGTGAAAGATAACGCTGAGGCTCTCAGAGTTCTGGGGGAGTCGGTGGATTATTTTCTGTTTCATAATAGAAGAATTGCGCAGCGTTGTGATGATAGTGTGATGCGTGTTCATAACAACGCTGATGCGGTGTTTTTGCGTCGGGGCCGGGGGTATGCTCCTGAGCCGATCCGTCTCAAGCATAGGGCTGGGCGTTGTGTGGTTGGTTTGGGGGGTGAACTCAACAATACGGTTTGTGTGTTGGGTGAGGATAGGGCTTTTATCAGTCAGCATATAGGGGATGTGGAAAACCTAGAAACGCGGGCGTTTCTTCAAGAGGCTCTTAGTCATCTGCAGTATCTTACAAACACTCAAGCTGAGGTGGTTGCTTGTGATATGCATCCTAAATTTACCACCACTCAGATAGCTAAAGAGATGGCTGAGGCAAGGGGGTTGGCGTTGGTTTTGGTGCAGCATCATTATGCGCATGCCGTAGCGTTGATGGCTGAGCAGGGGTTGGATAGTTTGGTGGCGGCGGTGTGTGATGGGTATGGGTATGGTTTGGGTGGTGAGGCGTGGGGTGGGGAGATTTTGCATACTGTTTATGGTTTATCGGAGTTTAGTCGGTCGGCGCATTTGGAGGCGCAACCGTTTTTGGGGGGAGATTTGGCTAGCCGCTATCCGTTGCGTATGGCCGCAGGTATACTGGGCAAAGCAGGGGTGGATGTGGAGGCGTGGCTTATTAAAAACCGGGTTCATCTGCCGCATGGAGAAGGGGAGGCTAAACTTATAGCCGATCAGCTCACGTCGGGCAGGGGGTTTGTTGAGACGACCAGTTGTGGGCGGGTGTTAGATGCGGCGGCAGCCGTTTTGGGGGTTTGTTTTGAGCGTAGCTATGAGGGAGAGCCGGCGCTCAAGTTGGAGTCAGCAGCACTGTTGGGCAGAGATGTTTTAGGCTTAGAGCCTATTGTGCACAAAGGGGTTTTAGATACTACTCAGTTGATGGGAACAGTTTATGAGGAAGTGGGTAGAGTAGCGGTTGAAAATTTGGCCCGCTCGGTTCATGCTTATCTGGGCAGGGGATTAGCAGAGTTAGCTATCCAAACCGCAGAAGCACAAAAAACAAGAAATGTTGGGTTAACGGGGGGTGTTGCCTGTAATCAGCTGCTGACGGGGTATATGCGCCAAAGAGTTGAAGCTGCGGGGTTAGATTTTTATGTGCACAGAACCGTTCCAGCGGGTGATGGGGGGATCTCGTTGGGTCAGGTGGTTGCGGCATCATTTTCGTAGTTTAGACCAATCTGTTTTTATCGCGCCAAACCAGTTTGATTTGGTGTTTGTTTATGTGTTTAGCCATTCCCGCAAAAATTATTTCTCTCCAAGGTGAAAAAGCCCAAGTAGACTTTGGACAAAATGTACTGCGCGACATAAACGTCTCACTTGTGGAGGCTAACATAGGCGAGTATGTACTGGTTCACGCAGGCTATGCCATAGAAGTGATTGAAGAAAAAGACGCCCTAGAAACCCTAAACCTCTGGAAAGAAGTTTTAGCCTCAGCAGGAGAATAGATGAGGAGGACTCTCGATGGTAGAGATGGTGGGGCAGTTTAGAAACCCGAAAACAACACAAGATATAGTTCAAAAAATCCACAACCTCACAACAGCTAAAGCAGACCCGATTAAGATCTGTCATGTCTGTGGAACCCATGAATGGACCATAACCCACTATGGGTTGCGTAGTCTGCTGCCCTCCAACATAGAAGTTATCGCAGGCCCAGGATGCCCCGTATGTATTGTGCCCGCCTCAGAAATTGACCACACCATAGAACTGGCCAAAGAAGGCAAAGTCATCACCTGCTTTGGAGATGTTTTGCGCGTACCGGGAAGCCAAGCCACCCTTATAGAAACAAAAGCCATTGGATCAGACGTACGGGTGGTCTATGCAGTCTCAGATGCCATCGAGATGGCAAAAAAAGAACCGCAAAAAGAATTTGTGTTCTCAGCGGTCGGATTTGAAACCACTGCACCCATTACCGCAATCGAAGCCCTAAGCGAATTACCCCCAAACTTTAGCTTTCTGGTTTCCCACCGCCTAATTCCACCAGCAATGGAGATGCTCCTAGGCATAGAAGACCTCCAAATCGATGGATTCATCGCACCCGGCCATGTAAGCGCCATAATCGGATTAAAACCCTATGAACTCTTCACAAAAATTTACCGAATGCCCACCGTAGTGACAGGCTTTGAACCCAACGACGTCCTTATGGCAATCTATATGCTGCTAAAACAACACAACACAAACAAAGCCCACCTAGAAAACGAGTATAGCCGCGTAGTTAAACCAGAAGGCAACAAAAAAGCACTCAAAGCCATCCACCAAGCCTTCACCACCACAACAGGCACTTGGCGAGGCATCGGACAACTCGACAACTCAGCCCTACAACTCAAAGACCAACTCGCCCAATACGATGCCCGCAAAAAATATCATCTTAAACCCATCCAAAGCAAAGACATACCCCAAGGATGTCAATGCCACCAAATCATAGTCGGAAAAATCAAACCCAACCAATGTCCCCTATTTCTCAAAACCTGCACCCCAACAAAACCAATCGGCGCCTGCATGGTAAGCAATGAAGGCACCTGCAGAGTTTGGGCAAAAAACACGGAAATAAACACGACTCAACCATAACAAAAAAAGAGGCGATAAGCAACCCTCTAACGCAGGGTGCCCACTACAAGAGTTTTTATCGCAACAATAGTAGACTAAGCAGGCAGGTTAGTGTCGGCAACCGCAATCTCTTTCGGCTTTTTTTGATTTCATACAAAGAGCCAAGCTAACAGTGGTTAGTGCAACGCCAAAAAACGCCAATGCTAAAAATTTCTTAGAATGATGCAAAATTTTCACCACTCAAAAAACGGTTATTATAACAGATAAAGATGCGTTGTTACTCTAAAGAGCACCAAAAAGGCGCTCAGAGCATAAAATACCTAAAATAGGCAATTAACGTATGGCTTCGCTGATTTTTGATTCACGTTTTGTGCTGGTAACTTCTTTGAAGAGCTCTAGACACTCTTCTTTTGTGGGCGCTTCAATACAGATGCTACCGTAGGCACCTATATCGATGCGATAGTTCCGTTCCACACGTTCTTTTCGTTCTAAATCTTCTATTTGTTCCAAACTTTTCCCCTCTCAATTAGATTTACACAAAGTACATACATCAGTTATATTCTTAATTTCTTCTGATCGCTAACCATTCAAGAGCAGAGAAACAAGCACTAACACAACAAAAACAGAATAACCCAAAAAAACCGGCTACCAGTATTTGAGCAGTTTTAGTTTGTTTTTTGAGTAGATTAGAGAAGCTATTTTGAGAGTCATATGCACAGTGACTAAGATAGTGACTGGCCTTGTCTTGTAAACACCGTTTAAGGGTGCAATTGTCTATGGTGATATCGTTTAAATAAAAGAACGGCTACAGGGATTGTAATAATTAGGATCACTACAACAAGCAAGAGCTCAAGGAGAAAATAGTCACCACCAAAGACATTAGCTGGTGGATCTGTAACGATAGCACACATCTGTGAAACAAATGCAAATGGTTCATATGTGTAAGCCACAGAGCAGATAAAAAGTTCACCGTTACCAACCGCAGGTGCAGAAAAAGTTGTATCGCCGGGTGAATCTATTGAGTAATTCCAAATTTTTGTACCCGTGGTGGCTTTTAGGGCGTAGATGTTTTTGTCAGATGCACCAAAGTAAACTATGCCGTTTTTAACCGCTGGATCAGAAGAAGCAATACGCTCGGGGGAAGAATAATTCCAAAGTTGGCGTCCACTTTTAGCGTCAAGTGCATAACAAACAGAATAAGAGGGATCATTGGAACCCATGAAAACTTTACCGTCAACCACTACAGGTGAAGCCATCTCGTCGATTCCGATATGCCATACTTCAGCGCCAGTTGCTAAAGACAATGCATAAAGTTCATAGGGGGTTGAATAAAAGAGCATACCATCAGCAATAGCAGTCGCAGACATAGCGAAAACATTTTGCCAGTGAGGGGTATGATTCCAGATTTGCTCACCAGTTAAAGCATTTAAAGCGTAAATACCTCTCCATGTACGACCGCCGCCAATGTAGACCCGCCCATTATAAACCACAGGTGTTATACAAAAAAGGTTATCAGTTGTATAGGTCCAAATTTCAGACCCATCCAAAGCATCTAGGGCATAAACAACACCATTGGCGGTTCCAAAGTAAACTATGCCATTAACTACAGCAGGCGTGGTCCCTTCTCCAGCAGGGTAACTCCAAATTTTTGTACCGGTTAAAGCATCCAGTGCAAACAAGCCTTCATCAGAACATACATACAAAATGCCCTGAGCTACAACTGGACACGCATTCACAGTGTATATGCTAATTGTGAAATTCCAGATTTGCTCACCATCAGAAGCCCTTAGAGCACAAATATTGCCAGCCCCAGTTCCAACATATAGTAGTCCATTGTCAACCACTGGCGACGACCAAAAGCCCTCGGGTATGGAAACGGTCCAATTTTGTTTAGGCATAAGCTCTGAATCATAGTGTGATATAATGCCGCTTTGCGAAGGATTCGCACGTAACATCACCCAGTCAGCATCAGCACACGGAAGCAACATAGACCCAAAGAGGAAAAATACAAAAATAAGCGCCAATGCATAAATCAGTCGCTTCAAACGGAGTCACTATTCACATATTTAATAAAGACCGTTAAAAAGTTTACTTAACAACTGAAAATCAAGCAAGTGATAACTCAAAACATTGTTGGAAATAATCAGTTCAAACCAGACGGAATTTTCGACCCGTTATGATTCACGCCCAACACAAGATCTGCCACACAATACTACAAACAATACGAAACATCTAAGAAAACTACAACCAAAAAATTTGCAGATATTGTTAACAGATTCGAGGTATGGGGTCACCGATTGGACGGGCTACTATGCGTTTGCCGCCAATGACTGTTTGCATTGCCACGCAGTGGAACTGTTGGGTGGCTTCGCCAATTATTTGGGCATCTTTCCCCTGAGGAGTCTTTTGTAGAAACGCGAGGGTTTCCTGTGCCTTTTGGGGGGTAACACCGATGATGAGTTTACCTTCGTTGCCGATTTCAAGAGGATCTAACCCCAGCATTTCACAGGCAGTTTGTACGTCTTGTCGGATGGGGATTTTGTCTTCCTCTAGCAGAATGCCGGCTTGGGATTTCTCGGTCCATTCGTTTAGGGCATCAGCTAAACCGCCGCGGGTAGGATCTTTTATGGCAACAATTCCACCGACTTCGCCCAGCAATGCCTGTACTAAGCGGTTAAGGGGTTGGACATCAGATTTTATGTCGCTTCCAAACTTTAAGCCCTGCTGGGCGGAGAGCACCGCTAAACCATGATCACCAATAGTGCCTGTTAGAATTATTTTATCACCCTCTGCCAAGTTGGAATCCAAAGTCCAACGGGCGCTAAATTCGCGGGTTTGGCGAACAACCTCGAGGTTGTGGTCTAATGCGGGGGTGCGTTTACCTATACCCGAAACGTTCATAACTAATCCGCCCAAGGTGCCTTTTTCGACGACTTTGGTGTCGCCTGTAACGATACCTACCTCAGCTTGGATGCAGGCTTCCTGCATGCTACTTAAAACCCGCTCCAAATCCGATAGTAACAAGCCTTCCTCTAGAATTAAACCGCAGGCTAAGGCTATTGGTTGGGCGCCAAGACAGCTAATGTCATTGACCGTACCGGAGATGGCAATGTGTCCGATGTTGCCGCCGGGGAAAAATATTGGTTTTACTGCATGGGAGTCACTTTTAAAGACGATATCGCCAACAACAGCAGCATCATCCATGGCTTCAAGGGGAACCTCTGCATTACCTATACCGCGAAAGGTTTTGACGATATAGTTTTTGACAAGCTCATGCATGACGGTGCCGCCTGCACCGTGCATCAGAGTAATTTTTTCATCTTGCGCTGTCATCTATTTGCGCCTCGGGAGATAATAGTAGGTAGTGTCTGGGAGTGAAACATAAACAAATCGCAATCAAGAACAAAATTCTGCACATAAGAATCAGCGGCTATTTCAGAGAAAGATAATTGGTATGGAAATAATTTATAGGCGTTGGGTGTACTTAGGGTTAAGAGGGAGAATAGTGAGCGCAGACAGAGAGAAACTCGATCAACTGCTAGCTAAGGTTGAGGAGTTAACAGCTACTCTAAACAAGGCTTCAAACGAGCTACGTGAGGTCTATGCGGCATTAAAATTATTGGCCGTTGGACAAATTACGGCACCTAAAACGGTTTCTGCGTCATCCTCAGCACTCTATGCCACATCACCACCTCCACCGCCACCACAAACAGCACCCAAACCAACAACCCCGCCAGCACCAACAGCTTCAGCTGAACCCTCAAGACTACGCGCGCTAGATGACATCCGTATGAGTTTTCCCGAAGAACTTGAAGCCCGTTTGGCATTTGAAGAAAAAGACGACTACATCATAATCAAACCCAAACAGTTTCTAGGCAGCGACAACTTTGCTAAAATCGCATCCGCTGTGCGCGGCATGGGCGGAGAATACATAAGCGCAGGCAGAGACAGCCACTTCAGAGTACCCAAGAAAAAAATCTAAGCACTAAATTATCTCAAAACTTTGAAACTCTGCTTGATATGGCTCCCAAGCCACAGCTACACCTGTTACTGATGCACCTCTTGGACCAACACGGCAAAAATCAACTACAGCCCTGACTGAGGCATCTTCGCCTTCAAAAACTGCTTCCACGCTACCATCATCAAGATTACGCACCCAACCAGTTACGCTTTGATGTAGCGCTTGATTTTTGGTATTTTGCCGAAAATAAACACCTTGAACTTTACCACTGATATATACATGTGCACGAGTTTTGGTCATGCCAAAGTGTTTAGCAGCTGATTTTATTAACGTTCCCTACCACACATACAAACCGCTCATTAAGTTCACGTATACTATAGCGATCATTTTCGGCTTGTTCACTTTTAGTTATCCCTCCCCTGTCTATGAGGGTCGGTTGGTGGTTTGGTTTAAAAGCAGTTTTCATCGATGATGTATTGGAGACGTGTATGTTCACAACCAATAGTAGCAGTGGAAAATTGATAGTTTATGCCTCAGCGGGATCTCAAAGTAGAACTCGTTTTGAATCGGTGCAACAAGCCGCTAAAGAAACTGCGAAGCGTCTAAACCTTGATTTTGAGATTATACGATTTAAACGTTCAACCCTGCCCATCTATGTGTACTATGAAGAAAATCTTAACGGAGAACCAATCCCGATTTATTGTGATGAGGGAAAAATTGCAGGTCTAGAGGAAATTTGTAACGCCATGCGTAATATGATGTTTGTGTTGTCCTTTCACCCAAAGCATCCGTCGCTGGCGCAAATGAGAAATGAACTGACTAAACTTTCCTAAACCGTATTGCTTGGTTTTCAAGCCCGACTTCATAGATTTGGTTAACGTCAAAGTTTATGCCTAAACTGTCGTATTCATGCTCCGTTAGGAACAGAATAATTTTAGGAGTGGCCATTTGGTTACGCTGGGGCAGAAACGGCATCTGGGTTTGAAGCGCCTGCATGATATCTTGCGCCATCTTGGCATCATCAGACTGCGGCCGCACAATGTAGGGATTAACTTCACGTTCTTCAAGCAACTCAATTCGTTTACCTAGATTACCATCTAAATCACGGGTGGATTCAATTTTGTTGACTCTTACACGGAACAAGCTATTCACACTCTTCTTAAGGATAGCAAACCCTTGAATTTAAACTAGCCAGCCCAACCAACACCACAACGATTTTAGCTGTACCTCAAACGCCACTTTTAACTAAAAGACTATATAAGGTCACACTCGATAGTTTCTTTGGGCGCAGATATGGATGTATTTGAAGCAGTTAAAGCGCGGCATTCAATCCGCAGCTACCAAGACAAACCAGTACCAAAAGAAAAACTAAAAAAGATCTTAGAGGCAGCACAATTAGCACCATCAGCGCGAAACATTGCACCCTGGCACTTTATCGTAGTTAGTGATAGAGAAAAATGTCAAACCCTCGCCAAAGGAGCCTACGCCAAATTCACCGCACAAGCACCCATAGTTATAGTGGCATTAGGTGATAAGAAAGCCTCAGAAAAATGGCATGCCATTGATACGTCTCTGGCAATAGAGAACATGATTTTGACAGCAGTCGCAGAAGGACTAGGAACTTGCTGTGTGGGTAGCTTCAACGAAGCGGATGTCAAAGAAACACTCAAAATCCCCGACAACTTTGAGATCATCGTTATGTTAACGATTGGTTATGCTCAAGAAAAACTGGATTTAACCAGTAAACTTTTGGGAATAATACACAACAAAAAAGCCCTCAACGAAATCACCAGTGCAGAAGAATACGGAAAAACGCTCGCACTCTAAATGCATTTTACCGGGCTCTTGTCAACATTCTTTAACTGGTGACAATTTGTCACCATGTCAGTTACTACAAATTTAATGGTTTAGGCTATTTTTTCTTGGTGCCTTTGCCTGCTTTGGCTTTTTGTTCTAGTTTTGCGGGAAGGTATTCATCAACGATGTAGGTTAGTCCGTATCTGCTGAAAGCTTCAAGTTCGGTTTTGCGTTTGATTTTTAAGAATACTTTGATTTCGCGTTGCCAGACGGGGTCGTTTTGGTATCGGGGGTCTTTTTGAAGTTCGTAGAGTCGTTTGATGTCTACTTCATCGAGGGGGTCGGTGGGTAGTTTGTAGTCAATAATGTCGCTTGCCCAGACTCCGCTCCAGACAGCATCGGGGGTGTTTAGGTCGCGTAGGTGAGCGGCGTTGGCTGAGCCGCTGATGATAACTTGGGCGATGTGCATTCCCCAGGGGTCGCCGTCAGTTAGGATGTAGACGGGCAGGCCTAGTTCGTCGTGGAGTCGGCGTATGAAGCTACGGGTTTGGCGGGGTGCTTGGCCTCCGCAGGAGATAAGGAGAGATTTGTGTTTGTTGTGTACGTTTTCTTCGATAAATCGGGTGAAAAGGGCACCTTTTTCTATGGCTATGACTTTGTCGGCGCTGGTTTTTATGAAGTCGGCTGAGGTGATAGCGGGGCCGATAAGGACGCCGTCGGGGTGGCTGGTTAGGTTGACGGTTTTGCCTTCATATCCCGGTACGGTGTAGCCGACGTCTATGTCACCAAATATGGCGCTACGTTCTTCGGGAAAGATGTTGAAGTCTTCGCGTGCAAAGCCGGTTAGGGTTTCGAGGTCGGTGATGATGTTGTTTGATTCTTGCTGATCTTGGAAGGTCATTTCGTAGGCTTGTGCGGAGTAGTAGACATCTCTTAGGGTGCTGGTTTTGCGGTGGCTGGTTAGTTCGTTGCTAAATAGTGCTACCCAAGCTAGTTGGGTGAAGGGTTTGATGTGGCGAATGTTTCGGGTGCTTCGGCCGACGCTTTTTTCGCCTAGGACGTATTGTCGTACGGCTTCGTCGTAGGTGATGTTTTCGGTGCTTCGGCTGGGCATGGTAACGGAGGGGAATTGGCCTTCTTCTAATTGGTTATAGATGTTTTTGCCGAAAGCTTGCAGACGGTTTAGGACGTCTTGTTTTCGTTCGGATATCTTAGCTTTCTTCTGTGCCATATTTTTGTACACTCTTTAGCAGTTTTTCTATGTCGGGTTGTTTTGTTTCTTTTGCTAGGGTTGTGGAGAATTCGGCGATTTTAGGCAGATATTTACTAAATATGCCCAGTCGTTTCTTTTCGTTATGTACGTGTTCTTGTCGGGCGAGGAAGTGTTGAAGTTGTCTTGCTACTTCGCGTATTGCGTTGGCTTCTTCGCGTCTGACTTCGGGGCGGTCTGAGATGAATTCTTTGCCCACGGTTTTGTAGGGTACTTTTGTGCTACAGATATGCACCACTATAGCAACCGGCATGTCAGGGTGGACTTTGTAGCGTTTCCAATTTACGTTGGCAATTACGCGGTAGGCTACGTCGCTTGCTTCATCGTAGAGCAGGGGGATTTTGTTAGCATAGCGGTAAATAACAAAATTGCTGCGTTTGGGTACACCGCCGCCATATGCCATGGCCATCTCGACTATGAAGGGGTGGCCTGCATAGGTGCTGGGTTTGCGTTGATGTACAACAAGGTACTCAGGGTTGAGTTCTTTTGTGACACCTGCTTTTAGGAGCTCTTCACCCAGTGGTGAGAGACAGCTTGCGTCGGGGGGTAGGAAGTCTTTGTATTTTTTGAGGTTTTGCATCAGCCGCACGATTTCTTCGTGGGTGAGCTTTTTGGGGTTTTTGTTAGCTGGAATCCCGGCGAATTCTAGGAATTTTTGGGCAGTTATTTCGCCGACGCGGTGGAAGTGTCCGCGTAGAAATGTAGACATGTTCATAAATTCAGTTATTTGGATAAGTCTTTGCAACAACTCGACGTCTACGCCGTAGGGGTGGGGCATGGTTTCTTTGGGTGGATCGGGCATGGTGGTTGTTGCACGTGTAAATTTGTAGAGGCGCCCCTTGGGATCTACAAAGGTGAGATTGGCATAGGGATTAACCATGGCTGTTTGTTTAAAGTATTCAATAATTTTGGGCATGGCACGTAAATAGTCGCCTTCGAGGGTGAACTCGATTATGGTGCCGCGCCAATTGTCTTTGTTTATGAGGACTTTGCGATCCAAGATTATGGGTTTGTTGCGCTGAATATCGATCATTAATTTAAAGATGTAGATTTTTTCTTGGCCGGTGCTTGAGGTTACTGTGACGGGTTGGTGGGTGGTGATTTGTCCATATAGAACCGCCATTTTGCCGCCAAGTCCAAAGGTGCCGCGGGCTTGTTTGAGTTTGTATTTGCTTCCATAGAGTACCTGACCAAATGCGGATGGGATGAAGCGTGAGGGGATGCCGCAACCGTTGTCTTCGACTCTGAGTTTGTAAACTTGAGTTTCTTTTGTTGCCTCAGATTCAAAGGATAGACGTACATAGATATTGGGGGGAATTTTTTGGCTCTCAGCCGCGTCGAGGCTGTTTTCTACTGCTTCACGTATGGCAACAAATATGCTTCTGGAGGGGTTTGATAAGCCTGCTATGTCTCGATTACGGTAGAAAAAATCAGAGGCACTCATTTCTTCAAAGGTTGCTTGAGACACTTGCTGCTTACACCACTTTCCCATTTTTAGGTTTGCGAATGCTTAGTATACTTGATGCTTGTTCTTTAAGTTAACTGCATCACACGTATAAAGCATACGTTCTAAAGCACCAGCCACAACCTGTTTTAATGGAAAACTTGCCGTAAAAATGTCAAATACTCACTCACAAAGAAGAGATGAGACAAAAAATAACACAATTCGTCTCTCTTCTCACACCACATAATATAGTATACGCGTACAGGTAAATTGTAGGCTAAGGTATCAGGTTAATTAACAAATCAAAATTTTTTACGATCATCATGTGCATCGCTTGATGTACAGATAAAAGGTTGGCCAGCTAACAAGGGTTAGTTGGGGGTTTTTTGCCGTTGTAGTCGGTTTTGAGGACGTTCATACCGGTTATGACTGCTTCCATGCTGGCTTTGACGATATCTTCACGAAGACCCATGGCAGTAATGGTTCGGTTGCCTTTGCGCATGTGCACAACGACTTCAACCATGGCATCGGTTCCGCCTGTGATTGCTTTGACGTTGTATTGTTCAAGGGTTATGGGTTCGGTTTCGACTATGGCGTTTTTGACGGCATTTATTGCAGCGTCTACAGGTCCGACTCCGATGGCACTGCCCCAGAGGTCTTTGCCGTAGACTTTTAGGCGTACAGAGGCGGTGGAGGTGACTTTGTTGCCGCCTACAAAGGTTAGTTCGGCGAGTTGGATGGGTTTGTCGCCTTCTAGGCCCATAACAGTTTCTGCGATGGCTAATACGTCTGCATCCATGATTGTTTTGCCTTTGTCGCCTAGTTCTTTTATGCGTTGCATGATGTCGGTGAATTGTTCTTCGTTGGGATTTAGGCCCATGTTGGTGAGGCTAGCGCGTATGGCGTTTGAGCCGCTGTGTTTGCCGGGGGCTATGCGTCGGGTGCATCCGACTAGTTCGGGTGCGATGGGTTCGTAGGTTAGGGGGTTTGCTAGGATGCCCTGGGTGTGGATGCCTGATTCGTGGGTGAATGCGTTTTCGCCGACGATGGCTTTGTTGGGTTGGGTGTGGATGCCGGTTAGGCGGCTGACTAGTTGGCTTGTGCTGTAGAGGAGTTGGGGTTTGATGTTTATGGTTTGTTTGTAGAGACTTTGCAGGGTTATGGCGATTTCTTCAAGAGCGGCGTTGCCAGCTCGCTCGCCTAGACCGTTTATGGTGGCGTGTGCTTCTTGTGCGCCGGCGCCTAAGGCGGCTATGGTGGTGGCGACGGCCATGCCAAAGTCGTTGTGGCAGTGTACACCAACGGGGACTTGGATGTTGTTGGTGAGTTTGGTAAAGAAGTCAAAGCTGCTATCGGGGGTTAGAATACCCACTGTGTCGCAGGGGGTTACGCGGTCTACGCCGGCGTTAACAGCTGTTTGGAAGACTTGGACTAGGTAGTTAAAGTCTGAGCGTGTGGCATCTTCAGCGAGCAGGTCTACGTTTAAGCCGTGGTCTTTGGCGTATTGGACACATTCTTGGGTGGTTTTTAGGACCTGTTCGCGGGTTTTACGGAGTTTGCACTCTATGTGAAGATCAGAGGTGGGTATGATCATACTCATAGTTGAGGCTCCACATTTTAGCACTGCGTCTATGTCGCCTTTGGTGCCTCGTCCAGCGCTACTGATTTCTGCGCGTAGGCCCTGTTTGGCAATTAAGCTCACAGCCTCCATTTCGCCTTCTGAGACTGCGGCAAAGCCAGCTTCAATCACATCCACGCCTAGCTCATCTAGTTTTTGGGCTATACGCAGTTTATTTTCAGCAATAAGAGATACACCGGGTGTTTGTTCACCATCACGCAGAGTGGTATCTAAAAATTTTATAGATTTAGGGAAACGGTTGAATAAAGCAATACCCCATTGAAATCACATCGCTAACTTTAGAGATAAGCGGAGATATAAAATTATGGGTAACATCATATAGGGTTTTTAGTCTTTCACACTTGTTTTGATTTAGGTTTTGGGGTTAGGATAGTTTTTCTCTTAGGCACCAGAGTCTGTTCTATACGGTGTGCATTGTGTTTGTAAAACCATCTTTTGACTACTTCTGCAAGCAACGCGTATGCTCCTAGGATGCCTACTAGGGCCAAATAGAACATGGGCGGGGGTGGTTCAAAGCCAAAGAAGGCGCCTAAGGGCGTATAGGGCACTATTAGGGCAAATCCAATGACAAATAAAAGCATGGCAATAAGGTATTTACTTGGTTTGCTCTTCCAGAAAGGTACTTGTCTGGTTCTGATAATTAAAACTACAAGTGTCTGTGAAGTTAGAGATTCTATAAACCAAGCCGTTTGAAACTGTGCTTGCTGGGCAACTGTTGCTATTGGAACGCCAGCGCCAGTCAATCCGAGGGGGATGCCGAAAACAAATATCATTATAAAAAACGTTACATAGTCAAATAAAGAACTCACCGGTCCAATGGTGATCATGAAGCGTCTTATGAAGGAAATATCCCAGCGTTTGGGTTTTGTGATGTATTCATCATCTACGTTATCGGTTGTCATTACCGTTTGCGATGTATCGTAGAGAAGGTTGTTTAGAAGTATTTGAATCGGCATCATCGGTAAAAAGGGTAGAAAAATCGAGCCGCCAGAGGCGCTAAACATGTTTCCAAAATTGGAGCTTACACCCATCAAAATGTATTTCATGGTGTTGCCAAAGGTTTTGCGTCCCTCAAGAACACCCTCGCCTAAAACGGTAAGATCCGTCTTTAGTAAGATTATGTCTGCTGATTCCTTAGCAACATCAACTGCATTGTTTACCGAGATGCCAACATCTGAAGTTTTTAGGGAAGGTGCGTCGTTAATTCCATCACCCATAAATCCGACGACATGTCCGTTGCTCTTTAGCAGATGGATGATTCGGTTTTTTTGGTCAGGAGTGACCCGAGCAAAAACGTTGGCCTCCTCAATCACTGCGGAGAGAGCTTCGTCACTCATTTGGGTAATTTCGCTTCCCAAAACAACAGCTTTAACTTCAAATCCAAGTTCACTGCAAACTTTTCTTGTTACGAGTTCGTTGTCGCCTGTGAGAATCTTTAGTTCAACACCCGCTTTATCTAGTAGTTCTATTGATTGTTTAGCTGTTTCTTTAGGAGGGTCAAGGAAGGCGACAAATCCCAGAAACACCATCTCACTCTCATCGTTTACATAGTAGGTGGCTTTTTCTTCTTTGAGATTCTTACAGGCAATCCCTAGAACGCGCAGGCCTTCAAAACTTAAATCGAGGTATTTTTGCTCAATTCTTTTCCGAGCTTCCGCTGAAAGATCAGACACTACGTTATTTAGCTCATAGTAGGAACATACTTTAAAGATTTCTTCAGGAGCACCTTTGGCTATGAAGAATCTTTGTTTGTCTTTTTCTACTACTACAGAAACTCGTTTTCTTACAAAGTCAAAAGGTACTTCATCGACCTTAGAGAAAGGCGCTATGTTTAGTTCAGTATATTTGAGTATGGCTTCATCAAGGGGACTTTTGAGGCCGGTTTGGAACCGGCTGTTTAGGTAGGAGTATAGTAAAACTTTTGGGTCGTCTTTGCCATTTAGGTCTATGTGAAGAACTAGTTTTATCTGACTCTGGGTGAGTGTTCCTGTTTTATCGGTGCATAGTACGTTCATGCTGCCAAAGGTTTCGATTGATGATAAGCGCTTAACAATAACGCCCTTTTTAGACATTGTTTGAGCCCCCTTGGAGAGGTTTATGGTTATAATCATGGGAAGCAATTCGGGAGTTAAACCAACGGCAAGGGCCACTGCAAAAAGTAGAGCCTGCAATATCCCCTGTATGTTAGGATGGAGAAGGGCTTGAATCATAAAAACAAATAGAACCAAAAGGAAAGTCACTTGCATGATAAGAAAACCGAATTTTTTAATGCCTACTTCAAATTCAGTTTCAGGTGCTTTTTGAGCAAGTTTTAAGGCGATTTTTCCATATTCAGTTAAGTCACCTGTTTTGACAACAATGGCTGTTGCTGTACCGCTGACTATAGCGGTGCCCATAAAAAGATAATTTGTCCACTCAGTTATCGAGCTCCCTTTGGTCTGGATTGGATTGGGAGTTTTTTCTATAGGGAAGGATTCACCAGTTAGTGCTGATTGGTTTACAAATAAGTCTTTGGCATCAATTACTCTTGCATCAGCGGGTGTTATGTCACCAGCTGAGAGGTAAACGATGTCGCCAGGGACAATATCATAGAGTTTGATTTCCTGTTTTTTTCCATCCCTTAGTACAGTTGCGGATGTAGCTACTTTTTCTCTGAGGAGTTCAGCGGCTTTTGAGGCATTGTTTTCTTGGTAATAACCTAATGAAACACTTAAAAAAACCATAATATAGATTACAAGGGCACTCGCATAGGATCCAAAGACGGCAGATATTCCACCTGCAATCATTAAAATTACTACAAGGGGACTTTTGAAGCGGGAAAGAAAATTAAAGATAGCTGCTCGGTTTTTTTTGCGGGCGAGTTCATTTCGGCCATAAATTTCAAGGCGTTTGTCTGCTTCCTTAGAAGTTAAACCTGCATTCGTTACGTCTAGGCGTGAAAAGAGGTCAGGTATTGGAAGACTGAGTAGTTCTTCGGTATCTAAAACTTGTGCGGAGTTGTTGTGGTAATTAAGTTTTTCATTAGACTTATCTTTATGTTCACTTCCCATGTTTTTTCCTTCATTTAGAGCATGTTTACAAAAAATTAAACGGCTAGTTTGCCTTTCTTAATCACTTTGTAGACTTCAAACCAAACGATGTTGCCAAAACCTGCCAAAAAACATAACAGCAGATTCAAAGGCGACAAAGCGGAGAATGCAAACAGACCAGCCAGCGGCGGCACATAAATCACCAGCAGTATAGCAACTATTGCAAGTACCAGTATTTGCCAGAAAGCTTTGTTTGGCCTGCGAAAGATGCTAACTATTGAGTGACTCCAGGACCTATTAGTTATTATCAAAGCTAAGTTTGCCAAAACTATCGTTGTGAAAGTCATCGTACGAGCTGTATCGACACTTAAACCACTTGCAGTTGCATATAGGTAAATCACTACTGCCAAAATCAATGCAACTATGCCCTGGATTGCAGACAAGATTGCAGCTTTTCGGTTAAATAATTTAGTGTGTATACTTCGGGGTTTGCGTTGCATAATATCGGCTTCTTCTGGTTCTGCTTCGAACACGGTTGTACATGCGGGATCAATTATGAATTCTAAGAAGACTATGTGTACCGGCAACAGAAGCAATGGCCAGCCAAGCAACACAGGTAATGCTGAGAGGCCCGCGATAGGTATGTGCACTGAAAAGATGTAAACTATGGCTTTTTTGAGGTTGTCAAAGATTCTGCGGCCTGTCTTTACGCCATCAACGATCGAAATAAAGTTATCATCCAGCAAAACTATGGTGGAGGCTTCTCGGGCTACGTCTGTACCGCGCTCACCCATGGCGATGCCAATATTTGCTGATTTAAGAGCGGGCGCATCGTTGACACCGTCACCGGTCATTGTAACTATTTCGCCGTTTGCCTTAAAGGTTTCTACAATGCGAAGTTTCTGTTCGGGTACAACCCGTGCAAAGATGGTTACAGTTCTAATGCGTTCTTTTAGCTCCTCGTTAGTTAATTTTTCAAGCTCTGGGCCTGTTATGATGTTCTCGGGGTTTCGCAAGCCAATTTGTTGACCAATTTTCTGCGCAGTCAGCGGGTAATCACCAGTGATCATCACTACGCGTATACCTGCGTTGTAGCATTCATTAACTGCATCTGAAACGTTGGGTCTTATTGGATCGATGAAACCGATTAAACCTAAGAATTTGAATGTAAAGTCATGTTGGTCTTTTGGAAGGTCCCCGCCGGTCACCTTAAATGAAACCTTGGCGACGCCTAAGACGCGTAGACCATCGTTAGCCATTTTTTGGGCATTATCAGAGATTTTTTGGGCTTCTGAGGCTTTCAGATGACATAGGTCGATTATGGCTTCAGGGGCACCCTTAGTTGCTATGAGGTAATCGGTGCCGTTGGGTGAACCCCAAACATTAGACATAGCCAGCAATTTTTGAGATAAGGGGTACTCATGGATTAGTTGCCAATCGCTGTGGACATGCTCTGTTTTTGCGAATTCGCCATCAACAAAGGTTGTAATGGCCTTTTCCATGGGATCAGAGGGAGATTTTTTGCAGGCCAATACACTGAATTCGATGAGTTCATGGCAACAATCGGGTGGACTTTTGAGCGCTGAGTCTATCTCATACATTTGGTCGTCTGCGCAGAGTCGAGATACAGACATTTTGTTTAGGGTTAAGGTGCCTGTTTTGTCGACACACAGCACAGTAGCTGATCCCAAGTTTTCGATAGCGTGAGGCTGCTTAGTTAATACCTTTATTTTGGATAAGCGCCATGCACCAAGGGCTAGAAAGATTGTTAAAACTACGGGGAATTCTTCGGGTAGAAGCGCCATTGCTATTGTTACTCCGGCCAGTATGCCGCTTATCCAATTCAACCGTGTTAAACCATAAACAATGATAACTAAGAGACAAAGAGATAACCCAAAGATTGCAAAATTACGAACTAAATGGGATACTTCAACTTTGAGTTTAGTTTCATCGCGTTCAACATGTTCAAGTTCCACTCCGATTTTGCCCATTTCCGCATGTATGCCAGTTGCTTTGACTATGGCTATGGCTTGACCTTGTGTTACAAGAGTTCCCGAGTAGATGTAGGGTTGATCATTTCCGCCAGGTCGCCAATTTTGCTCTTCTAAGGTACCAATTGCTTTTCTAACGGGAAGGGATTCTCCGGTTAGAAGTGATTCGTCAACCATCAGGTTATTGGAAGATATCAGTAATGCATCTGCGGGGATACGGTCACCTTCCGCTAAAAGAATAAGGTCACCAGTTACAACTTCCCGTCCGGGGATGCGAACCTGTTTTCCATCTCTAATAACTATGGTGCGCGGGCTTGAGAGGTTTTTTAGGGCGTCTAGAGAGTTTTCGGTTTTCCGTTCTTGATAAACTGTTATACCCATTACAACAAAAACAAAACTCAGTAAAACTAGACCCTCAGCGATGTCGCCTAAGAAAAAGTATATGCTACCGCCGGCTATTAGCAAAAAGAAAATTGGTTCTTTAATTACACTTAAGGCAATTTTAAAAATGCCTCTTTTCTTAGACGAGGGTAATTCGTTGTATCCTTCTTGCTCTAGTGTCTCTTGAGCTTTGTTGGAAGTAAGTCCAGTTAACGTATCAACATCAATGTTGTGCATTAGCATACGTTTCCTTTGTTGGTGATTGTTGGGCAGGTTTCTTTTTGCAGGCATGCAGTTTACTGATCTAACAAGGGAAATTGGAAAAGCTTAAAGGGATTTTGTCACTTTTGTTTTTTGTCAGTGGTGAAAAAAGTGAATATCGTAGAACTTCAAAAGGCACTCGAAGTCATGGGCTTAACTGAATACGAATCAAAAACATACATCAGCCTAATCCAAAAAAATACATCAAACGCAGGCAACCTAAGCAAAATGGCGGACATACCACACTCCAAAATATACGAAGTCCTAAGCCGCCTTGAAAAAAAGAAACTAATAGAAGTCCAAAAAGGCCGTCCGCTATTCTATAAAGCAATAAAACCATCCGTCGCATTGGAAAGAATAGAAACCAAATTAAAAAATACACTACAAAAAGAACTTACCCAAAGAAAAAATGACATAGAAGCATTTTATGCAAAAAAATTAGAACAAATATCTCAAGCCTACAACATACTTGACGAATTAGACAATTTTTATGAGAAAAATACAGAAATTGAATCTTCAGAAGAATTCATTTGGACAATTCACGGAAAGGACAACTTGAACAAGCAAGCCAAAGAGATTATCCAAAGTGCATCAGGGGAAGCACGATTAATGATGCCTCATGACGACTTCTCCGAATTAATTCCAACAATCAAAACAATGTCTTCCAAAGGCATCAACATCCTGCTGGTAATTCATGAACTTACAGAAAGTGTACAGAAACTCAAAAACTCAGCCAATATTTTCTATGACAAATCACCGCTACCTACAAACTGTGGAATAATTTTAGCTGATGACAAAAAAGGAATGTTTATTTCAGAAAACTCGACGATTGGATTTAAAGTATCCAGTAAAAGCGTCTTGATGGTTCTCACCCAATTTTATCACCATGAACTTGAAGAGTCAACAAAAATGAACTAACATCCCCCTTTTTTATTGCGTTTTGTTGGTGGGCCGAGCCAGACTTGAACCGGCGACCTTTGGCTCGTAAAGCCAGACATAAATTGGGCTTCTTTTAACAAATGGCTCGAAAATAAGGGGTTTTCTAAGCATTATAGACAGATGATTTATTACCAAGCTATAAAACATCAGGAATGCTTGAGAACTGGCAGTTTCGAGTCAATCATCGGAACTAAAGGACAGAGACATAAGCTGTGTGCACTTGCTAATTTAGCAAAGTATCTTAACAGATATAGCCAGTTTAAGGAACAAATGCATAATGCTGGATTACATTGGAATAATAACGATTCAGCTTTCAAGGGCTTTCTATCGATATTTAGTAAAAACCATAATGATGTCCCCAAATATCTTGAGGATATTTGGACAGCTCTCAATTGGAATGAACAGATATTCGTAAAGTTCCTTGCCATTACAGGCCTCAGAGCTGGTGAAGGCATAGATTCGTTTAATTTAATCATTGAATTGAATGATAAAGGAAGGCTTGGAGAGTATTATAATAAAGAATCTTGTGTGCTGGAACACTTCAAATATAAGGAACTGTTTCTGAGGAAGACTAAGAATACTTTCATCAGTTTTGTATCCCCACAATTTATTGAGGAAATATGCAATGCTTCCCCAGTTAATTATAATATCATTCAATGCAGGCTTAAAAGATTGAATAAGAGTTTAAGATTTAAAGAGTTAAGGAGTTTTAATAATACGTTCATTCGGAAACATAATGTTCTGGGGGAATTAGTTGATATTTTAGCTGGGAGGGTTCCGAAGTCAGTATTTGTGAGACATTACTTAGGTGCGGATATGGATGAGTTGAGCAAGCAAGTGCTGATGATTCAGGAGAGTTTGGTGGAGGTTTTGTTTGGTTTTTGAAAGTTTTTCAGTGTTTTTCACGTGTATGTGTATCGTTAAAGTTCCGATATCATTTTTCTCTTTTTTTAGGTTTTTATCGTGTATTTTACGATACCTCACCTCAAATTGAGGTGTTTTCACGTTTTAAACCCTGTTTTAAGCTCGGATTTCTGGGACAGTTGGGACTGTTGGGACAGGCTTTTAAAACTATTAAGGATATATAATTTTAAAATTATTTTTCGTTGATATTTGGAGAGTGTTCACTTATAGATAATTTTATGTGATGCTGTACATATATCGCCAAACAAGGTTAGTTCGTATGGTGCATTGCAAAAAATGTTTGTCTGAAAAAGTCGCCAAGGGCGGGTTTGT
>Ga0123354_10000167_pt1 | contig 53686 bp, 51 predicted proteins | sample TergutLab28metaG_2_FD_97872 | JGI IMG/M metagenome (GOLD analysis project Ga0123354, IMG submission 97872) | Labiotermes labralis P4 segment gut microbial communities from Petit-Saut dam, French Guiana - Lab288 P4 | ecosystem: Host-associated > Arthropoda: Insects > Digestive system > Gut ... | reverse complement strand
TGGCATTGAAACAGAAAATTTATCTGACCGGCAAATAACAGAACTCAGACATTCGACAATTGGATTTATTTTCCAATCATTCAATCTTCTTCCTGTCTTAAATGTATATGAAAACATTGAGTTTCCGCTTTTAATAGGCAAGAAAAAAATGGCAAAGAATGAAAAAGCAATGCAGAGAGAGTATATAGACCATTTAATATCTTCTGTGGGTCTTTTAAAATGGAAAAAGCATAAACCAAATGAATTGTCGGGGGGGCAAAGACAACGAGTTGCAATTGCGAGAGCGCTTGTAACAAAACCTCAAATAGTACTTGCAGATGAACCTACAGCCAATCTCGACGGCAAAACAGGGGAAGAAATAATAGAACTTATGAAATGTATAAATAGGGAACTAAATACTACCTTTATTTTTTCAACTCATGATCAGAATATCTTTACTATTGCTGACCATATAATAAAGCTTAAAGATGGCGTTGTTGTTGAGAATTCCAGACAAAAAACATAAGCTCTTTTTCTGTTTTTAGACAAGCGCTAACCATTTAGAAAGAATAAGATAATCCAATCGAAAACATAAAAGAAATGCCCCGGTTTGAAGGCATATAATAATTGGGATCTTTTTTGTCATTCTCATCTCTCTCTTCAAGAATCATTCTTGTCGCATCATCTCCATAAAGTACAGGAATACCAAAATTTATTTTTATAAGTTCCCATGGAGAAAAAGAGATTGCAGGGAAAACTCTTCCCGAATTATCAACAAATGCGTGACGCCACTCAACACCGGCATCAATAGGGCTTGAAAATATATTTTTATATCCTGCTGCAAAACCCAGATTGTGTCCTTTATTCCCTTCAATTAAACCATTAAAATAATATTCAGCGTATATTTTCAATTTTTCCCATTCGCGAAAAAAACCGGTAAGCACCTGAAAATCAAGGTTATCATCGTTATCATAGCAAAGCACAAAATCTGTAAAAATATCTGTTTTAAAAGCAACTGTTTTAAAAGCAGCAAGAGCCCTTGTACCATCGCTATGATGATACCTGCCGCCAAGCAATAAATGAACATTTCCAAAAACTTTTTCAAGAAGCGCTGCCCCTACCAAATCTGTGGCAGCAAAAGTAGTGTCAGGTTCTGAATAATATTTATTGGCAAGAGAAACCATTGTAAAGCCATCCAGAATAGTAGGAAAATTTGCCCTAAAAGCCAACCCTTCTTCACTTTGAATCATTAGATCCCCGGGAGTAAACAGGCGGCCGTTACCCCACTTCATTGGGTATTTTCCAAACCTGAAAAAAGCCCTGTCAAGCCATATATAATCGCCATAAAGTTCATCAATAACAATATTTGTCCAATCCGGAACCCCGTTATTATAATCAACTTCTGTATAAAAACTTCCGCCCATACCAAAAATTTTACTTGGTTTTGCTGAAAAAGAGAGCCTTGCTTCGGCAACTGCTCCCGGTAAAACTTCAAACCCTTCGGATAAATCATCAAATTTGGGAAAGTCGTTCCATCCAAAAGAACTGGCTGCTGTTGTATTGAAACTTCTTGTAAATACAATTTTTTCATCTTCTTCAAATTGTTTTCTATGATCTATATTTGTTTCAGTGACAACAATATCTTCCGGAGGATTATCAAATAGATCGGAAAGAAGCTCATCATTTGCTATGGCAAAAAAAGATGTAAAACAAAAAAGCAAAACAAAAAATATTTTTAGCCACTTGCTTTCTTTTATTTGCCTTTGAAAAAATTTCGTTATCAGTTTTTTACCCTTTCAAGATATTCTTTAGTATAGACCGAATTGGGAAGAGTTTTTAATGATGGATTTTTTATTGTAATTGTAGTCCGCTCATATTCTGTTTTCCCTGCTATATTTCGAAAAACAAGATGGTCAAGTATAACAATAGTCACAGGAAGCCATCTTTCTCCCACTTTTTGATATGTAGGAATTGCCGTTGTCCTCATAAGCTGACCGGAAAGGCTGTAGTCTTCTATTTTTCTGATAAGATTATCTTCAGACACCCATATACGTACTGTTGGAAAAGAGACCTTATTATTCAATGCTTTAAGATCCAATACTGTGCAATCAAATTTGCCAAGTTTTTCCTTTTTTCCGGCAACAACAGCGTAATCTTCAGAATAATTTGATCTGTTAAAATCAGAGTTACGCGCACTTGAGTTTTGAAAACGTTCTTTAGCGCTTGTAAAAGTAAAACTACGGCTTACCGGATCATAAAGCCATAAGTTATCCCCAATTTTAAGATACCCTTTTCCTTTATCAACAATTGGTTCCAGTATTAAAATAAGAAACTGATCTGTTCTGTCTCTCCGAAACATTGCAGCCATGGTTGTTGATGTTGAGCCGCCCGGATCTTTTTTTTCTATAATATATTCTGCAGAAAGATCATTTTCTTTAAAATTAACCAAGTCATCTACTTCTCTTAACAAATTATTATATTCGTCACCAGGCGCTGCAAAAACAGATAGTGTCAATGATAAACAAATTATGCTGCAAATAAATAAAAGAGCAATTTTTTTTTCTTTATTATACATTATATCCCCTTTCTAAGTGCCTGAACAGGCGGCAAATTTGAAGCTTTTGCAGAAGGTCCCCAGGCAGCAAGAAGAACTGCCGAAAGCATAAAAATGGTATTAAAAAAAACTATTTTGGGATCAATAAAAAAATTAAGTTTTCCGCTCTCTGTAAATAATCCTGCAAAAAACAAAGAACTTAAATCCAGAAATTTAACAATAATATTAAGAATAATAAATCCTAATAAGAATCCAATAAAAGAAGAAATAAGCGAAAGAATCGCAGCTTCAGTTAAAAAAAGAAGTTTGACCTGAGATTTTTGCATTCCCATAGCTCTTATAGTGCCTATTTCCCTTGTTCTTTCATGCACAAGAACCCTATATGTATTTAAAATACCAATCATAACAATAAAAATAAAAACCACTAAAACAAAATATGTACCTATAAGAAACGCATCAAGAATATCTCTTATTTGCGCAAGCTGTGCATCAACAGAAACAACAGCTATGGTCTCTACCGGTGTATTTGAATATCTTGCATCACTAAAAGCTGCGTTACTGTAAATTCCTGGAAAAACAGGAAAACTTTTTTCTAAAGTCACCCTGATTTTCTCGGCAAGTTTTTCAACATTAACCCCTTCTTTTACATGCAGAACTATATCTGTAGTATGATCCTCTTTTTTGTTATAAAGCATATTTAAGTCATCTATTCTCATATATGATGCATATCCAAAAATGCTTGTTTCGTTAAAAATTCCCCGCACAATCATTGTAGCAGTATTATACTGTCCATGTTCAGTCGCCATATAAAATATAATATCATCGCCAACCCTTGCTCCAAGAGTTTCTGCAGCTATCCTGCTTATTAAAATCCCACCTTTGCCATTATCGCCAAGCATTGAATCATAGCTTCCTTCGATAAAAGATAAATTCTTAAACAGTTCTCTCTCTGCTTCAAAATCTATCCCGATAGGCCTTCTTTGCAAAATATAATTAGCGTTGAAAAATATCTTAGCTCCTCTTTCATAACAAACAGTTCTTTTTGCTATTGTTCTTAATGGAAATTTTGCTTCTTTTAGCTTTTCAATTATTTCATCGGTATTACTTATACCAAAATTTGTTTCTTTAAAACTAATTAGCGCTATATGTCCTGAAAAATAACGGGCTGCTTTTGTTTTAATTGTTTCAAGAGTGCCAAAAGCCATACTGGATATTACTGTAATTAAACAAAATCCTAAAAGTATAGCAATAGTCATAAGAGCATACCTTTTCCGTCTCATAAACAGATTTCGCAAAGCAAGGTATATAATTGTCATAACGCTATTCTTTTCCCATAACAGAAGCTGGATTAATATGCATAGCAATAGAAACCGGATAAATCCATGCCAGGGCGGCGATAATAAAAGCCATAGCAATATTAAAAAGTATGCCAAATAGTGTTATGGATGGAGCTATCACATTTCCTCCAAATAAATTAACAAATAATTCATTCTCAACAGCTATACCTTTTGTAGCTACAATGAAACAAATTATTATTCCCAACAAAAGACCTATAATAGAAGCTGATACTGTAAGCAGCATTGATTCTGCAATAAATAATTTTCTTATAAAAGCCTTTCCTGCGCCTATACCGCGCATCGTTCCTATCTCGGCACTCCTTTCAAGTACAGATATAACAAGAGCATTCATTATTACAAGAATTGCTCCCACTGCAATAAATACCATTCCAATATAAAATGCATATTGGAGCGCAAATACTGCCTGCGCGCTTAACCCGGCAGCTTGCCGCCAGTTTAATATTTTTGCATCCCACTTGTGGATTTTTATTTCTTTTTCCAGAGAATCTATTAAGCGCCCATGGGTTCCATTGGTCCTAAAAAGAACAAAACTCCATCCCGCAAGATTAGGCCTTACAACAGCCTGTCCTTCATCTGTCTGCGCTAACAGCTCTTCTACTCTGTCAATAATTAAACCTTCGTTTGGTTCTATAGTTACATCTTCTGCAAATAAAAAAAGACCTTCCAAATCAAATAAATCTTCTGTTTTTTGGGTATTTGTTTCATCTGTGTCAAAAGCATATCCCATCGTATAATTTGCAATACGCCTTACAGCGTCAGGATCAGCTAAAACAATACGGTCAAGAACTTGCGTTGTGCCAACATAACCATGAATTCATGCCAAAAAAGCTCTTTCTATTCTAAAAGATCCGTCTGAAAACATCGTTAGCCGAAGAGGATCTCCGATTTTTAGAGGGCGGCCAATTTTCTCTTCAATAATTGCGGCAATTTTTTTATTGAGAAAAACTCCTCCTTCTTTTAATGATGAAACAGAACCTTCTTCTATAATTATATCCGGGCAAACAGAAAAATAAGTGTTGTAATCAATTCCAAATAAGGCAACAGCTGTCCTTGTGTCTTCTACTTCTACAAATGCAGCAGCAGAGACTATGGGTGTCCATTCTGATACATATTCAACAGAAGAAAAAACTTCTGACATTGATGAATAACCTGCAATAGCAGGAATAACTTCATAACTGCTTATAATGGGAGTTTCGTTTCCAAACAGACCATAGGAAACAGATGTATTTGCACCTAAAACAGCATTCCCTGTCAGGCTTCTTACAAATGCGCTCTCAAGTCCTTTGTTTGTACTTTCAAACACAGCATTTGCAAAAAAAAGCATCGCTGTTCCCAGTATAATTATCATTCCCAAAAGGAGTGTTTTTCGTGTATTTCTTAATAGATTTCTGGTTGCCAGTTTAAAAATAAGCATTGGTTAAATATTATAGTATTTTTGTATTTTGTAATACATTTTTATTTTACTCTCCGATATTTTAAAACACCGTTTATTGCCCATGAAAGCAAATAAAAACTGCTTTTGAAAAAGTTGAATTCAAGAATATTTCTGTAAATATTCCATTGCGGATAAATCATTTTCTTTTTTGAGGCAGTAAGAGAATCATCCCGCATACGATAATCCACCAGGATATCCTCGTATCCTTGTGCAGCTAAACCCTGTTTCATAATATCAAGCCAAAAAACATAATCATCCCGCAAGTTTTTCAGCTCTTCGCGAAAACGAACTTTTTTTTCGAGTTTTTGTGTGTCCAAAATAGCAGCAGATGGGAAAATCGGACAATGGAAAAGCAATTTTTTAAAGTCCTTTTTTCCTGCACTTTTATAAGGCAGCAGTAACTCTTTTTCGCATTTGCTGTCCTTACGGCGATATCCGCAAAAATAAATCGCCACAGATTCGTCCTTATTTTCTTCAATGTGTTTTTTCATTATTTTAAGATAATCTTTATTCCAAAGATCATCTGAATCCAAAAAAGCAAAATATTGGCCAGTGGCGTTTTCCATCGCAAGGTTTCGTGCTCCGGAACTTCCGCGATTTTTCGGAGACTTGATAAGCATAATTCGGTCGTCTTTTTTTATATATTTCTCAACAACTGCTGCCCCTTCTCCGTTATCCGGAGAGCAATCGTCGACTATTATCATTTCCCAGTCATTTTCGGTTTGAGTAATCACGGAATCAAGAGTTGCGCCAACCAATGCCGCGCCCTTATACATTGGGGTTATTATCGAAAACATTGGTTTTTTCATTTAGACCTCCCGGTCATCCACTCCTGCATTAAGTGCCCAAAAAAAGTAAGTTTTCCCTCTTTTGTATATTCCTTAAAATTCTCTTTGTAAGTTAATTTATGAAAACACACCTCTTTACAAATGGAGTCATATTGTTCTTTGTCATATTCGGAGTTCAGAAAAGAATACAAATCAAATACCCCGCGTTGAGTTGCAGGTACGTTATCCATCAAATCTTTAATAACACCTATTTTTTCATAAGCAATAGTGATAAAAACATCAATAATAAGATATGTAGCAAGTTTATTATTTTCATTCCAATACTTATAAAGACACTCTTTTACAAAACATGCCAAAGGGTTATCCTGTAAGCAGTATAATAAAAAACCGGTCCACTTCGTTCTTTTTGCATAATCACAGCCATTAGTCCATTTGCCTGTCCAAAATGGAATCCCATCAAAAGATGGCAGTTTTTGTGAAACATAAATAGAGGCATCTGCATATAAGCCGCCGTATTTGGGAAGCAAACTCATGCGCAAAATATCGCTAAAATGGGTATGCGTTATTACTCCTTTTCTGTGGTACTCGCAAATATATTCGGGAATATCAACATATTCAGAGTAATTATTTTCTGTAATCAGATTTACCTTGTGTCCGTTAGCATTTTTTAACAGAGAATTGTAGCACATTTTTATTATTTCGGGCATATTTTCTTCGCCCTGAAACCAACAAACCCAAACAGGATATTCACAGGACTTTTGCCTGGTTTCTGTTTCAAGATTCGGCAAGTTATTATATTTTTCAAGGAGTTGTGTGTAGTTTTTATCTACGTAAGCGTATACTTTTCGTTCAGACCTGCATCTGAAAAAAGCAATTCCATTCCTGACAGCTTTTGAGACAATTGGATTTCTTTTTATTATTTTTTTTATTTTAAAAATTAAGCCACTCATGTTTTATTAACTCAATTAACTCATTTCGAACTAAAATTAAATTTTTCCAAAAATCTGAAACATTAGTTTCAGTGGAAATATTTTTATACAAAAAATAATGCATTTAAACAAAAACCTGCCTTTCATTTTTTTGTTAAGCAAGTATTTGTTTTCAATAAACACCTTGTTTATCGGCTCGCTTTTTTCTTTTTCAGGCAATCTGGCTGTCAAATAAGATTTAAGATTATACACATAATACATTGCCATAAAGAAATTCAGTTTCTTTTCATAATCGGTTTTTTGAGAAATCAAGCCTTCTATTGTTTTTTTTACAGCTAAAACACCGGTAGTGTGAAATATTCCATATTTTCTATATCCCTGCATTATGGAATCTCTTCTTATCTGGTAACGAAAACATATTCTATTGCTATAGTAAATTGATTTTGCAAATGCAAACGCTGAAACCAAAAAAGAAATATCTTCTCCAGTTACTTTTTCTTTAAAAAACGCTATATCATGGTTCTGCAAGTATGATACCGAAAATATTACACTGCAAATATTGCACTGCAGTTTTTTGGACAAATATTTGTCAAAAATATTATTTTGCAGTCCTAAATCTTTTGGGTTTTTACTGTTGTAGGTTTTTGTTTTTACTCCGTCAATAATCGCTTCGTATCCAAAAACAAAACCATCTATATTGGGATTAGCAGAAATCGTTTTTCTAAAAAAATCCAGCGTACCCTCTATTAACGTGTCATCAGAATCCAGAAAATAAACATATTTTCCTTTGGTTGAATACAACCCGCTATGACGGGCTGCGCTCATCCCGCGATTTTTGGCCAAGCCGAGACCAGAGTTGCTTTCCCCGCTCACCCAAATTCCGTTTTCGCAATGGGTTAAAACTTTAAACTGCGAATATTTTTTAGCAAAAGAATCTGCCATCTCTTTTGTGTTATCCACAGAACCGTCATTCACGACTATAATCTCAACATCCTCAAGCCCTTGCGAAACCAACATAGATAAAGTTTTTTCTAAATATGTTTCCGAGTTATAGCATGGGACTACAATCGAAAGCAGTGCATTTTTTTCCATATTACTTACTTTTTCTAACTTCTTCCAAACAAGACCAGTATTTTTCTGATTTTATTTCTAAGTGATGCGACACTAAAAAAATATAAAAACCGTTGCTTTTTTGAAAACACGAGGATTCTCGCTGTTTCCCGCTCTTTTTTATGAATTTTCGGGTTTAATGATGTTGTTCCATCCAAAACAGATATCGCAAACACTATCGGGATATGCTTGTAAGATGCTTTTTCTTTACATATCGCTTCCAGTAAAAACACCCAATCCGAAGCTATCTTAAAGTCTGTCCTGTATCCATTTTTTTCTTTAAAAATTTTTGTTTTGGTAAATATACTTTGATGCGGGATATTGCCGTAAGCTAATTTAGAAGAAGACAACTTGTTGCTGGATTTTTTTACAATATAACGTCCATTCTCTTTTTTGAACACAATATTGCCATATACAAAATCCTCATCAAACTCATTGGCAAATATTTCTTTAAGCGTTTCATTTTTGTGAACACAGTCGCCAGAATTAAGAAACCAGCAATATTCTCCTCTGGCTCTTTCAATCCCCTTGTTCATTCCCTGATAAATTCCGCCATCCTGCTCACTGCACCAATAAACAAGTTTATTGGTTTTGCCGGCGTATTCTTTTATTGTCTCAGCGCTTCCATCACTTGAGCCGCCATCAATAATTATCCATTCGTAATCAATCCATGATTGAGCGATAATGCTTTTTGCAGTATCTATTAGCCCTGCTTTATTGTTTAGGTTGACTGTTATTATCGAAAGCTTTGGCATCTATTTTCCTTGGCAATTTCTTCGAGCTATGGATGCTCTTCCAGTAGTTCATAATTTTGCCCAACATAACGGTTTACAAGTACTCTCGTTATATTGAGAGGATCAATCGGGGAATCCAGGCCGCCCCATATATCCGGTATCCGTACAGCGCTCATGGTTTGATTATATATAAGAAGCACTTCGTCTACAGTACCTCCGGAGGAAAAAATTTGTCTTTCTGAATCAGAGTTATGCAGTCCATGATCAGATTGTATAACAATTACTGCTTCGGGATCATTAGCAAGAATAAAATCAATAAGATCAACAAGATATTTCCTGGCAAAGCAATGTTGTGGTGGATAATTATAAATATTATTACGTTCTTTTCCAACTCTGGTAACGCTGGAACCATCTTCATTAATCACAAAAGGAAAATGCGCCTTGTAATCTTCAATAATTGTCATTCGCGGCTGCGGACTTTCAAAGATCTCCGACAATGCGTTAATATACCAGGTAATATTTTCATAAGGCAAAATTCCGGCAATTCCCTTTGCATCTCTATCTCTATTTTTAACAGGTTCAATATTCAAACGCTTTTGATATAGTCTTTCAATAAAACCCTGGATCTCTCCTGAAAATATAATACTAACTGTAGTCATGGACATCAAATTATTAAGATGGTTTAATTTTTCCAATGTTGCACTATTTTCAAGATAGGAAATATTATACTCTATTCTTCCATACGGAGCATAAAAAACTTTTGTTACAGGATGCCAATAATGCCCAAGACTTTCGGCAATTATGCCAGTTTGATATCCTTTTGCATTTAGAGCAGCAATTAATTCGTTATTCACTCTTGCTCTGTCAAAACTATTTTCCAGTTTTTGAAAAGCTCTTAGTTTTTTATTAAGATCAGACAAATTTATTGTTTTTAATAAAGGGAGCACAATTTTGTCATAAAAAAATGGACTCATAAGGGCCGGAATTGCATATTTTGTATAATGATTTGCCTCAAATTTTGCTTCCCGATTAACAATAAAACCTCTTTCTATTAATTGAGCTTCAAATTCTGTTTGTGGATCATCAAAAAAATATTCCACAGCCTCAAATCCAAGCATACCATCCATAAAAAGCCAGTAAATATTGGGGCTAGGGCTGTCGGGCGAAATAGTAAAAGAAGTCTTATAATTGGTCTCTGAATCACTAAAAATTATTTTTGAAATATATGCGCCAACTGACTGGGCAAAAAGAATCAAAAAAACGACTATTTCAAATACAGCCATTGTTTTAAATATTTTTATATGTTTTAAACGATGTCCAATTATAAAAACCAGAACTGTTAAAACCAATACTGTTATTAGAAGAAAAATAAGTTTGGTGTCCCGGTTTAATTCTGAATGATAAATGAAGGGCAAGCTTTGATACAAAGGATATATGGTAAAAAACATTATCCAAAGAAAAAAACACGCAAGCGCGCTTCCCTGTAACGATTTTCCCAACCGCGAGATGATCCGGTACACAAGAAAACCCACGCATGAAAACAGTGCTGCTAAAATAAAAATATGCCAAAAATCAATATGCTCAACATTTTTTGTATACAAATAAAACATGAATATATTGGGTGGCAATACAGAAATAATGCAGAATAAAGTGTTTTTGAATTTTTGATCTTCGCTATTTATGGGGGAAATTATCAGAGTATAGAAAAAATTAAGCACTACGCTCACACTCCTATCCAGGTATTCAAAAACATTCCGCTTTTTTCTTCCGATACCGGCATAATTACTATTTTGCTGCTATTAACAGAAGACAAAAATGCTCCCCACCATCCAAAAACCGAATGTGCCGATAATATAAAATGCCTGCACAAAGAGATAAGATACATATCCTGCGATCCATTGTCGTTGTCATTTATATCAACAAAAACAAAGTTTTCTTTTCTGCTGGAAAAAAGTCTGTTTTTGCAGAACTGAATATCATTGGAAAATACAAAAAAAACTACTTCTGGGGAATTTTGCTCATTCATACAATTTTTTATTTTATCTATTGCTTTGCAGAAATATTCAGGGGGGCTGAACTTATCTGCGCCAACAGTAACAAAATCTCCGCGCCTTACTGATAACGCGATTGCGCAAGGGGTGTTTTTTATGGTATCTGCCATTCTTATAGTATTTTCAGAAAAGCCAGCTGTATCAAAAACAAACTGTTCCCGCAGAGATTTTTCAACAGAGTCAATATACTGTATATGATTATAATATTCGCCAAGATAACGCGGTTGTTTTGATAATAAAATTTCTTCGATAAAAGTAGTTACCGTACGGTTAGAACTATATCTTTTATTAAGAAACATTTTGTAAAAGGATACATCACAAGCGCTTGCTTTCTTTACTGCTATTGTTGAAAACAGGCTATCCAGTTCCCAATTTCTGTTAAACTGCCCGGAACAATCTTTACCCCAATGTTTATAAAATTCAATATCGTAATAAACAGGCATTCCGCTTTTTTTCTCTATTGCCTGCCCAACAGCATATTGCCACATTTGACTGCCCAAACCGCCGTTTATCATAAATATTATCTTTTTTTCCTGCAGAAATGAAAAAAGCCCGGGTAGTAATAAAAAAACATTTCGAATTTTTATCAATATTTTTTTTAATAGCAGCACGTTACTTCTCTTTTATAAGGATCAAAGGCTTTATATAAGTTATATAATTACAGATTCATGGCAGCGCCCGATATTTTTAGCAGTCAGTATTTAACCTAATCTTCCTATGCAATATGCAAAGCTATCTAAATCAATATCGCTGCTATCATCATTAATATGGAAAAACTTTACTTTTCCAATATAACTTGCCCACATTGTAAATGTGCTTACAGGACCTAATAGAAAATCACATTTACTCATTAACATGTGGTCAATATACCATTCATTTTTTGATATATGAGTATATTCATTTTCAGGAATTGATATATCTTCATTTGAAAATATAATAAAACCACATTCTTTTTTATATTTTATTTTTATCTCTTCTTTTATTTTCTTCATATAGTTGAGATAAACATTATCATCAAAATAATATTTACCTTCCATCCAGTATTTATAATCACCTCGTCTGATATGAATGCCAACTACTATTTTGTCACTTTCTTTTAATTTATTTATTTTATTTAATAAGAGATTATTCTTATAATATTCTTCCTTCAAAGAATATTTAGAAATAAAATAATCCTGATATTTTTTAGTTAAGTCATGATCTCTAAAATACCACCCTCCAACAAGAAGACAGCGCGGAGTGGATAATAATGCAAGCAATTTTGCAGTGTTATCCTGATCTTCATTACAAGAAACAAATTCCACTAAATTTAATTTTTTCATAATTTTCAAAACCAGTTTAAACACTTTAAGCATCAAGGGAAATTTCTGTAATATATAATCAAATCGACCATAGTGTTGTCTATTAATTGAATAATATTTTTTCATATCTGAAAATGTAGAATTAATAAAGTCTATATTATATTCTTTACAAAATGCTTCAAAGTGAATGTTTTGAAGTAATCTATTACTATGATTTCCATACGCTGAATAGAGTATGATCTTAGCTTTTTTCATTTAATCTACTGCCTCCAGTACTTCTTTTCAATTCGCAAAAATTCATATCCAGGTTAAATCTTTACCAATAACATCCGTTTTCTATATTTTTATAATTTTGCGGTTTATCTGTAGCAGCAGGATATACCCAAAAGTCATTGTAAAATATTTTATCGTAATCATATTCTACTTCCCAACGTCTTCCTTTTATCCCAAAAAGAATTTGTAATGCGCCGCCAAAATGAACAGATTTTTTTCCAATATCTTTTACATAAGCTGCTAACGGGAATCCATACGCGCCGCAACCAACAAGAGCAATATCAAAATCTTTTTGAGAAATTTGTTTTTTCATGCCATCAAGAGCTTCAAACCAATTCGAATATTCTTCCGGAATATTTCCTGCTATAGATTGCACTGCTTTTATTGTTTCCAAATGGAAGTCCGGCAATACATCCTGGTTTTTAAAAAGCTTTTCTCTGTTTTTGTATTGTTGTTTAATGGTGTCGGAAAATGGATGGATAACTAATACTTTTTTTCCTTTTAATATTCTTGACCAAGGAAGGGAATTGTTATACGGCTCAAGAAGCTCCAATGGGACATACTTTGCATTCAGCATTCTTTCTTTTACTTGTTCTTCATAACAAAGCCAACTACCCAATATATCCACATTTTGCATACAATCAAGATATAATTCGCTAAATTTTTCCAAATGCTGCTCAGACAAAACTTTATCTAAAGAAAAAAAACCTGCATTATTGCAAAGGCTTCTCTTAACATAAGAAGACCAAAACGGAGGGTCTGTTTTTCCCGATAAAAAATCAAAAATTTTCGAGCAATATTTTTTTGACTTGTCGTGTATAGTTAAATAAGTCAATGCTGTTGATAATTCCACAGAACCAAAGCGGCATATCATACAAGGTTTATCTTTTGATAAAACATCGTATATCAAGTCACTTGCTTCTTGTCCATTTATCGCATTGGGATTAACTTTTATAAAAAAATTCTTCTTTCTGGTTATTGCAATGCAGATTTTTCTTATTGCGTACAACGATCTGTCGATATAATAATTCATTCAATATCCCTGTATCGTTTTCCTTTTACCATGTTTTTACTGCTTTTGTTTTCGAAGTTCAATTATCTTTCTTTATAATTTGTATCCATCCACTTAAGATAATCACCCGACCTGATTGACTGCGCCCATTTTTGGTTTTCAATATACCATTTAACAGTCTTTTCCAACCCTTTTTTAAAAGTCACCGACTGCTTCCATCCCAGATCATTTTTCAATTTGTTGCAATCTATCGCGTAACGTCTATCGTGTCCGGGCCTGTCTTTAACATAAGTAATAAGAGATTTTAATTCTTTGGGAGCAGCAGATATTTCTCTTGCCACAATATCGCACAATGTGTTAACCAGGTGGATGTTTTCCCACTCATTATCTCCGCCAATATTATAACTCTCGCCAATGTTCCCTTTTTGCATTACAAGCCACACAGCGCTATTGTGATCTTCTACATAAAGCCAATCTCTGATATTTTTTCCATCTCCATATACAGGCAATGGTTTTCGTTCAATCATATTGTAAATCATTACAGGAATAAGTTTTTCCGGAAATTGATATGGTCCATAATTATTGGAACAGTTTGTCATTGTAACTGGAAGATCAAAAGTATGATAATAAGACATTACAAGATGATCTGAACTTGCTTTTGATGCGCTATATGGGCTTCTTGGATCATATGAAGTACTCTCAATAAAAAAGCCTTCCTGTCCCAGACTTCCAAATACTTCATCTGTGCTTACATGGTGAAACAAAACATCTTTTCTATTTTTCCAGATTGTTCGGCAAGCTTCTATAAGAGAATATGTGCCAAGTATATTGGTTTTTACAAAAGCTCCTGGACCATGAATACTTCTGTCAACATGGCTTTCTGCAGCCAGGTGAACAATTGCATCAATATTATATTTTTCCAGCAATTTAATATTGTTTTCCAAATCACAAATATCAGCGTGTTCGAAAAAATATCTTTTTCCCTTTTCCTTTTTTTCAATTTCTTCAAGATTAAGTGGATTTCCGGCATAAGTTAGTTTATCCAGATTTATAATGTTTCCTTTAAAACCAGAACTCGGGCTAAACATGTAATGGATAAAGTTACTGCCAATAAAACCAGCTCCGCCAGTAACAAGAATATTTTTATATGCCCGCATTTTCCCTTTCTCCTTAATCTTTGATATTATTAAAAAAACTCTTTAAGCTTTCTTTCCAGTCAGGAAAAACAAAGTCAAATGTATTTTTAAGCTTGCTTTTATCCAGAAGACTATATCCGGGACGTATAGCTTTGGTTGGATATTCTTCTGTTTTTAATGAATTTATTTTTATTTTATTATTTAGCAATCTTTTTTGATACGCAATGTCCTGGATCTCTTTTGCAAATTCATACCAGCTGGTTTTTCCTTCTCCGCTTGCATTATAAATTCCATAAGCAGGTATATTTTTTTTAATTATTGTAAAAATAGCTTCTGCAAGATCTTTTGTCCATGTTGGAGCTCCCCATTGATCCGATACAACACCAATTTCTTCTTTTGTTTTCATGAGGTTTAACATAGTAAATACAAAATTTTTACCATACTGCCCATACAACCATGCGGTTCTTAAAATTATGCTTTCCTGATTATGTTCAAGAGTTTTGCTTTCCCCTTCCAGTTTTGTTTTTCCATAAACAGAAAGTGGATTTACCTTCTCTTCTTCGTTATACGCGCTATTTTTCATTCCGTCAAATACATAATCTGTAGATATATAGATCAATTTTGCATTTAACTTCCTTGCTGTTTTTGCAATATTTTCAGACCCTGTAACATTTATTTTATAACACAAATCTCTTTCATCTTCTGCTTTATCGACAGCTGTATAAGCAGCACAATTGACTATCCAGTTTATATCTTTTCCAACAGAAAAACTTTGCAGAACATTTATATCTGTAATATCAATCTCTTTGTCTGTTCCCATATAAGAAATATTAGATGCATCAAGAAGAAGAGATAATTCTTTGCCAAGCATTCCATTATTGCCAATTATCCAGATCATTTTATATATCCATATCTTTTATCTGACTTAATAAAGGAAGTAACGCATCCTTTTCCGAAATAATAACCTCTGTTTTATCTATCGGCCATTTAATTCCAATTTCCGGATCATCCCATCTAATACCGCCATCTGCTTCAGGAGAATACTCTTCTGTGCATTTATACAGAAATTCCGCATTATCGGAAAGAGCCAAAAAACCGTGGGCAAATCCAGGAGGAACATAAAGCATTTGTTTGTTTGCTTCCGACAGTTCAATAGAAAAATATTTTCCAAAGAATGGCGAATCTTTTCTTAAATCAACAGCAACATCCCAAACACGCCCTCTTGTGCAGCGCACAAGCTTGCCTTGCGAAAAAGGTTTTTTTTGGAAATGAAGCCCTCTTATTGTTCCCTTTGCTGAAAGGCTATGATTATCCTGGACAAATTTTTCCTTTATCCCTGCTTTTTCAAAATCAGATTGCTTAAAATTTTCATAGAAAAATCCTCTGTTATCTGAAAATACTTTAGGAGCAATAATTATTAGATCATCGATAAAAGTTTTTTCAAAAATAAAAGGCATTATTTTTTCCTTCTTTTAAAATTTCAACAAGATATTGTCCATATCCTGATTTCAAAAGAGGCTGCGCAAGTTTTTCCAGTTTTTCATCATCAATAAAACCCATTCTCCAGCTTATCTCTTCTATACAGGCTATTTTCTGCCCTTGCCTGTCTTCAATTATTTTTACAAAATTAGAAGCTTCAAGAAGGGAATCATGTGTTCCTGTATCGAGCCATGCAAATCCACGCCCCATAATAGAAACAGATAATTCCTTTTTTAAAAGATATACTTTATTTAAATCTGTAATTTCATATTCGCCTCTTTTGGATGGCTTTAAATTTTCTGCAATTTCTATAACGCTATTATCATAAAAATAGAGCCCTACAACAGCATAATTTGATTTTGGGTTTTCCGGTTTTTCTTCAATAGATATTGCAATATTATTTTTATCAAACTCCACCACTCCGTATCTTTGAGGATCATTTACCCTGTACCCAAAAACCCTTGCCCCTTTAGTTATTTTTGAAGACTCTCTTACCATTCCCGCAAAATCATGTCCAAAAAAAATATTATCTCCAAGAACAAGACATACAGAATCATTGCCAATAAATTCTTTTCCCAACACAAAAGCTTGCGCAAGGCCATTTGGTACTTCCTGTACTTTATAAGAAAAATTCATTCCCAAATCCGAACCATTTCCCAAAAGATCTTTAAATTTAGGAGTATCTGCTGGTGTGGAAATTATTAAGATTTCTCTTATTCCTGCAAGCATCAATGTCGAAAGGGGATAGTAGATCATTGGCTTATCATAGATTGGAAGTATTTGTTTACATACCGGCTTTGTTGCGGGATACAATCTTGTCCCTGCTCCTCCGGCAAGAATTATTCCTTTCATTTTAGTTCCTCTGTATAATGGATTTTTAGCTCCTCTAATTTGCAATGTACTTCTTACAATGAACTTGTTGTTTTTAAGGCAATCGAATCAACTGCAAGAACAATACATTTCAAATATAGCAGCTCCAAAGAATATATTAATAATCAAAGATATAATACATCTGTAATATTCTTATATAAAGCATATTGTCTCTTTATAAAAAGGATGCTTTTTATAATATTTTTGATATAAAATATAAAAAAAGATTTTTTATGAAAATTATTATTTGTATTATTAATTAGAGATACCAGTTCATTCGAAAATTTATTTTCTATATCAAGAAGCTTGGTAATATAATTCTTATATAAAATGTTTTTTGCATCATTGGAAATATAATAACCGCCTAAATACCATGCTCTTTTTCCGGAAAAAAATATTTTTTTTAATTCATGGTAATGTGCAAATATTAGTTCCTTTTGTTCTTTTGTTATTATATCAGAAACTATTACTTTATCATTTTTGCAATGAAATTCATATTGCCGCATATTCCAGGGAGCAATGCCACAACCAATATGGCTCGGCACATAAATGCCTTTAAAGCGAGTTGTCCAATCATCCAAATATTTTTGGTCTCCAAACTTTTCATCTTCCTGTCTTGCATAACACCATTCTTTACAGCGTTGCCGCCACCATTCCAAAGCTTCTGTGCCATTTTTATCGTTTTTAAAATACATGAACTGAACACAATACTTGCCGCTTGTTTTTGTCTTATCATATTCCGGGGTATATCTGTGTTCGGTAATAATAATAGAATTATCACCTGCCTCATCAATTAAAACTTTAGGATCACTATAAAAAAACATATCTGCATCTATATATGTACAAGAATCAAGATTATATTTTTTTATTGCATATTGAATAGAATAAGGCGTTAAAGTCCAACAGTATTCGGCTCTGGTGCGCTCTTTTTTTATTTCCTCAAGTTCAGGATAACAAGACTCTATCTGTCTTAATGATATAATAATCCTGTTATCTCTCTTTTCTTGATTCAAATAATTTTCAGTCTCCAAATCCATTGCAAGGATATATAGAAAGAAATTATCACAGTGTCCTACAAGAGAGTTATACAAGGCAAGTCCACGAGACAAATAATTTCTATCAAATAAAGTAATAAAATTAAGCATAATCTTAAAACTCTTTTAACGCTTTACATACAGATAAAATTTCTGATTCTGAATGAAAAAATGATATTGGAAGACTTAATGTAGTTGCATGAATTTCATCAGCAATTAGAGCTTCCTGAGCATCAAGTATTCCCGCAACAGCCTTTTGCTTATTCGGCGCAAGAGGATAATGGATATCGGTTTTTATTCCCCTTGTATCAAGATATTCTTTTAATCGATCCCGTTCATTATGCCTGATATTATATATATGATATACGTGGTAATAATTTTTATCTACCAATGGTTTAATAAACTTCTCTTCCGGCAATTCATCATTATATATAGCGGCTAACTTGTTTTTATGAGAATTGATTTTATCAAGGGATTGCAGTTTAATACGCAAAAAACCTGCTTGTAGTTCATCGAGCCGCGAATTAACGCCAATAATATCATTATAATATTTTTTTTTGGAACCGTAGTTTCTTAAAGTTTTAATTTTATCTGCATAGGCTTCGTTATTTGTAGTTACTGCGCCTGCATCGCCAAGAGCTCCCAAATTTTTGGTTGGATAAAAACTAAATGCTGTTAAATCACCCCAGGAACCTGCTTTTTTTCCACTCAATGATGCTCCATGTGCCTGAGCCGCATCTTCAATTATTTTTAATTTATGCCTATCGGCAATTTCCATAATGGCAGCCATATTACATAAACGGCCATACAGATGTACCGGCATTATTGCTTTAGTTTTTGGCGTAATTTTTTTTTCTATTAGGTTCTCATCAATATTATATGTTTTTATATTTGGTTCCACAAAAACAGGAGTATGGCCTGCATTAATAATTGCCAGTATGGTAGCTATGTATGTATTTGATGGAACCAGTATTTCGGATTTTTCAGGAAAAGCGCATGCTGCCAGAGATAATGTCAATGCATCAAGACCATTTGCCAGTCCAACACAATATTTTACGCCGCAGTATTCAGCAAATTCTTTTTCAAAGTTACTTAGTTCATCTCCCAGTATGAACCAGCCTTTCTCCAAAATCGCACCAAATTTCTCTTTATATTTTTCAATAAAAGGCCTGTTCAACTTAGCCAGATTTTCGTATTCAATCATTGATAATCCTCGTCTATGTAGTCATCTGCGTCAAAAAATTCTGAGGCAATAACTAAAAGAACTGCATCGGGAGTAAAACTATGCATTGTATGATAATCTTCCGGCATTAATACCAATACTGTATCAGGCTCGTTTAAAACCACAGATTTTTTTTCTTTACCATCACTGCATTCAATTACACATGAACCTTTAATACATATAAGCGCTTGTTTAGTTTTTTTATGCCTATGCCCGCCTCGCTCAGAATCCGAGCAATTATAAATATAGTATACCCTCTTGATTTCAAATGGCAGAACTTTCTCAATAACAGTAAGGCTTCCTCGATGGTCCTTATGAGTTGGCAGTTTTATTATTTGCGGCATTAGTTATATTCCTCATTATATTTTCTTTTTAAGAAGTAATCCCAATCCAGGTGTTTTATAATTATTCAATTGGCGCTGGTTCCGTACATTCCTTTTTTATATAACATTCCTCGCCCAATTATTTTTTCATTATTTATCATGCGTGAACCTGATTGCTCCTCAAAGCACCATTCCATATTATATCCATTTTGCATAATTATTTTGTTAAACTCTTTATATGATATGGTTGTATGTGGATAGAATATATTTTTATCTTCGTATTTTTCCGGCATTGGCCCCGGTCCATTACCGGAAAGGTCTGACATTTGTAATGTTATAAATGTCTTGTCATTTTCATTAAACATCATTCGGTTAAACAACATGTACTTTGCATTTTTTTCTATCAATTTGTTTAAGTATTCCTTCCAGTTTGGAACATATTGTAATGCACATGAACTATACACTAAATCAATGGCATTATTTTCATTTTCTATATTATTAATAAATTTTAATTCCTCATTTTCAAGTCCATGTTTATTTGCTGCATCAACCATTTCCTCTGTCTCGGCTACAAACCACTTAATATTATAATTTTTGGGGATGTAACGTCTTGTTTCATAATAATGCAATCCACATGCTCCGCCAAAATCGAGTATTGTTATTTTATTAGTTGAATAATTCAAAAAATAATTCTGGATAGCCCCAATCAAAAAAATATTTGTCGCATTTAATATATATGGCTTATTTTCAAATGTTTTTATAAAATTTTTTGTTTTATCGCCAATCATAAAACAAAGTTCTTTATTTTCATACGCCTTTTGCGTAGGACAATCCTTTAGAGCATCATCATATGAATCATAGTATTTTGTAGTTGCTGCCTTTGTAAAACCAGCAACGTTTCTTTTCAATCTTCTAAGTATTTTTAAAATAATTTTTTTTGGCACAAAAAATTCCTTAATTTTTTTTCCTGTAATATTCATTATGGTTAGCGATTAGTTTTAGCACTTCTCCAAGTGAAGAATCTTCTGTTAATCTTGCAAAGGCATTAACATCTTTTGGAAAACATTTTCCTCCATAACCAAATTTTCCATCAGGCCCGGGAACCTGAGTATGATTAGGATTTATATACCCGCTTACAAGTATCCCTTTTTGAACTTTTTGATAATCTACTTTTAACTTGTTGCAAATATCAAAGATACCGTTAAAATATGTTACTTTCAAAGCTCCAAAAACATTATGGGTATATTTTGTTATCTCTGCTTCCAAAGATGTCATTTCAATAAATTCTTTTCCCGGGAATATTTTTTTTAATAATTCGGTTTCCCCTGTAAAAATCATTGTTTGAGAAGAAAAATCCCGATATGCCGTACGTTCAGTTAAAAATTCCGGCATAAAATATATATTTTTTTTATACTTCTCAGACAATGTATCAGTTGTCTTTGGCAAGATTGTAGTTCTAATAAATATAGGTTTATTGGGAAGATTGGAAATTATCTGCTCAAGCACTTCTAAATCCTGTGTGCCATCATTTTCTGTTGGAATATGTATACTAATAAAAATAATATCTGCTGTTTCAATATTGTCATTGAAGCCTTTTGGGGGATCCGAGATAAGCAATTGCACATTATCCGAATTATGCTCTTCAAGCCATCTTTTTAATGCTCCACCAACAAATCCACATCCAATAATGCCAACCATGATCTTCTTCATGCTAAACCTCTTAATATTACTATTTCTTCAATATTGATTTTAGTTTTGCGATAAGTTTTTTGCCAAGAATTTTACGAATTATTTGAGTAATAATATAATGCCATTTAATTCCATAAGCTATTTTATTAATCTGGATAATATTTTTATTATCAATCCTAACTTTTTCCGGATGTAAAATCTCTGATATTTCATATCTTTGCTGATTATATAAATGGGAGTCATTTGAAACAGTATGTGTTGCATCAACGCCAAAACCAATATGCGTTATAAGATTTCTCGATGGATTAATACATATTCCATTATGCTTAAATATAGTATATGCCCATTGAGTAGCCCATCGTTTATCACAATTTTCTTTTACAATTTTTTTAAAATTTTGTGACCAATAATACCTGTCAACATTTCTGGTAAATATAGCATTAATCTTCTTGTGTTTTATAAAATCGCTCAAATCATCAATGCAAAAATTAAATTTTTCCCACGCCCATCTCCATGTTGCCCAACCCGAACATATTTGTATTCGTGAAAAATAATAACTGTATGGCGTCTTTGTCTCTGTCAATGGATTATTTCCTGCAATATGATAAATGCGCGTGTCATCTTTGTATTTTTTTAATAATTCTTCGCAATAAGGAAAAAAACTTAAAGAGGGCAAACAATCGTCTTCAAGAATAATTCCCATCTCTTCGTTTTCAAAAAACCATGTGATTGCCCGTGAAATAGCTTTTCCGCATCCCAGATTTTTTTCACGAAAAAGTGTTTTTACTTTACAATCCCAATCTATAGAGTTAAGAATATACTCCCTGACAGTTCTGACTTTTTCTGCTTCTTCCTCCCGCTTTTCGCGTGGACCATCAGAAGCAATATATAATTTTAAAGGTGCAACTTTACGGATCATATCAAAAACTTGCTTTGTTGTGTCGAGACGGTTGAATATAAGAAGAAGAATTGGTGTGTTAAATGTATTCATATCTTTCCTAATAATTGTTTTAACTGGCGTAATGGATTTAATATAATTTGTCCAAGCTTGTAGTTCTTGGAGCAAGTAATAGTTTCTATATCTTTTTTATGAGATTCTTCTATTTGGGATAAATACTCAAGTATTATGTTATCTCCAAAAAAAGTTGGCAGCATAAAAAACAGCTTCTTTTTATCTTCTTCGTTTTTTTGCGAATTAATATAGGTATATATTGTATGTTTCAAAAATCCAATACTTAAATTATCAAGGCTAATGTTTAAATTATTATTTTGTAAAAATATTCCAACTAAACTAATTACTTTTCGTATTGATTCCAAATAAGTAATTGTTTTATCATAATCCTTATATGTAGTTGAGACTCCCGTACCCATCTGATAATTTGTAATTACTTTTTCAATTCTCATAATTTTTTTTGCATAAAACGCGATAACAATTGATTCATAAGCATCATCAGCTATACTAATATATGTCTGCTCCATTGATAAAAAAGATTTCTTAATCACAGCAGAATCATATACCTTATTCCATACGGTTGGCGAGGGAGTGTCTTGCTTGTCAAAAAAAGCTAAAAATCTGTCGCTTCCAGAAAAAAATGGAAGATAAGTTATACCGGATGGCTGTCTAATATAGCCATATTCATATATATCATAACCAGGATTTTTTTGTATTATATCATATAAGATGCTAAAAGCATTTTTCACAAAATAGTCATCTCCATCCAGAAATATAACATATTTTCCACTTGCTGCAGCAACACCATTCAAACGAGCCATATGTGTTGATTCATTCTTTGGATGATTCACTACATTTATTTTTGGACTCTGTTTTGAAAACTCATTAATAATATCAACAGTTTTATCGATAGAACCGTCATTAATTATAATTAACTCAAAATCCTGAAAGCTTTGACTTAAAACAGAAGATATAGTTCGATAAATATAATTTTCTACATTATATGCCGGGACTACTATTGAAAAATATACATTATTAGAAAAAATATTCATAAATTTACACCAAAATCAAATAAATATGAAAATCTGTATTTGTTATTATTTAAACCCAAAGCAAAATATGTTCCATTAACTTTTGGGGCAACGATTCCATCACATTTAGATAATAAATACATATCTGAAAGATAGTTAAGTCCTTCCTTATAGACAGATAACGATTTTTTTTGAATAATATATGGAATTGTTCCGGAATCATATTCCTTTATTCGTTGAATATCAGAAGTAATAATATGCTCTTTTTTAAATGCCATAAAAAATTCATCAACTGCTTTTTGTTCTTCTGTACAAAGAAAAATATAGTCAAATTTTTCATCTTGAAAAACTTGTTGTACTTTTTGAAGTGTTTGCTCTATAGATGCCGGAGTCTGATGATTTTTCGCAGTTTTCATATCTGTTCCTCTATGTAAAACTCCAAGAATATTTGTTTTATTTCCAAATAGAATTTCTTTTTGCTTGTCTATATGTTCTGCTGTTATTTGATTAAATTTGCAATATTGCGAAACAAATGTATAATATTTTTCAATTCTTGATTTACTGATATGATATGGATCCAAAAAATAATCAGCCATACCAGCGTCATTTAAGTCTGCCAAAATTACATTTTTTGCATTTTCTATATTCTTAAGAGAGTATCCAAATGGTTGTTCAAAATAATATTCCCATGCATTTAATGTCTCGCCCTTCCCGGTTTCTATTGGAAAATTTTCATTATAGAAAGTTTTGTAGTTCTCCATATCAACAATCGGAATATATTTTTTTGAAATTGCATAAGCAGCATGATTTAATACATAATGGAAGTTAGACAATAAACCAGCGCCAGGAGGACAACGCCGAACAATATAAAAAATTTTATCAGGAAAATCATTCCCAAAATGTTTAATATTTAATTTTTCAATAATTGTATATTTAAAAAAATATTTTATGGCAGAGATAATATCTAACAATACTTTTTTTATTTTTCTAAGAATAAATAATATTTTTATTTTTAAAACATTTTTCATATATTCAATAATCATTATTTCTTTTCCAAAAATACTCGCCTTATACCTTCTAAAAACCTGTATTTGTTACGTGTATCTGGTTCCAAAATCATACCTTCTGCCCATTCGTTCCATGCATTAAAAAATATAAATTCTATCTTCTCTCTCTCTGCGATCTTTCGTAATTTTGTTAAATATCCAATATAATTTTTATCAGAAATGCTGGTCATTCTATGTCCTCTTTCCCCATGCCGCGATGTGCTATCCCAACCGGAATATGCTCCCAACCAATATTTAATCCCTGTTTCGCGCATTTTTTTACAAAAAATGTTTGCATAACGTATTGTTTTTTTTGTTTGAGTATTACCATTATATACCCTTAAAAAAGCAGTTATATTTTTAAAGATATGTTCTCCAATAAACAATCTCTGCAATTTTCTAATGCATCTTTCAAAAAAACTCAATTTAAGAAAAGAAACATTAGGCTCTCGTAATATAATGGCATTTGTAGCACAAGAAAAATCATTCAAGGTGGATTCCGTTATACTCGTTGTTGATTGCGCAAAAAAAATGCCTTCAAAGCCGCTTTCACGAGCACAATTATTAAAAAAATTGTACATACCTTCTTCTTTAATGTCCTGGAAAGTTACAAATAGTGGTTTTCCATCAATTTTTATATATCTGTCATCTTTAAAAAATGGCAACAAATAATCAAAATGCCTGCGCCAGTCTTCTTCTTTGCCATATTCTTGTTTTACCAAGAGCGTCTTTTTACCTTCCCAACTCCTGTTCCAGTCATGATTTGCCCAACAAAAACAAAATTTTTGATTTATTTTTTTATTGTTCAATAAATTTTCCGCAGGTTTCTCAAGCAGTTTTTTGCCACAAAAATAATAATGATAATATGCAAGCCCATAAACGCCATAAGTCTGTGCCAACTCTGTTTGCCACATTACGGTCTTTTCGTCTAAAAGATTATAATAGTTATCGTTAAGCGGTTGTAGATTCTCAGATACTTTATTCTCTTTCTTAATAGTGGTCCATTCTGTGAATCCTTTTCCCCACCACTCATCATTTTCCGGTATAGCGTGAAACTGAGGCAGAAAATACGCAAGTACTTTTACTTTTTTATGGTCATTAAATTTTTTATCTAACATTTTTCTATCCTAAAATAAAATCAATGATCTTTTTCAAATCTTGCTTTTGTCTTTGCTTTATTTCTAAAAATCTTGCTTTTGTCTTTTCAACATAAAATTCTCTGTTCTCTGTCATTTTTATCATTGCCCTGAACAAATCTTCCGGATAAAAAGGTGAAAAATAAATAGGCATCTCGCCACAAATTTCTGGTATAGAAGTAACGTTTGCGCATATACTTGGCGTAGAATATGCTGCGGCTTCTATAGGAGGATATCCAAACCCCTCCGTAAAACTAGGAAAAACAAGCGCAAAAGCATTTTTATATAAAAACGCAAGCTCTTCAGAAGCAACTTCTTCAAGAGCGATACAATTTTTCAAATCTACTTTAATCTGTTTCCCAACTAAAACAAAATAATATTCATAATTTGTTGATAAACAAAATCTTTCCCATTGCTCAAGAAGTAATATCGCATTTTTGCAAGCTCTATTCACAGATAGCATTAAAAAATATTTTTTACCTTTTATTTCTGCCTTACTAAAGTTTTCAATTTTCTCGTCAAAGTTTTCATTGACAATAGGCGAATAAAATACTTCAATTTTATTTTTAGGATTCCCTAAAAAATACTGTATGCTGCATTTAGAGTATTCGGAAACTGTAACAACAAACACATTCGGTTGTTTGATTAATTTTTCAAGATTTGCATGCCGTGATACCGGCAAAGTAAATTTCTTTTGTCTTATATAGCGTCTTAATAAAACCAAAGGATATAAAAAAATTTTTATAAAAAATTTTATCTTTTTGATTAAACATGCCCTTGCGCTTATTTCATTGATTAAATACTTTTCCTCAAAAATTTTTAAAGGCTCTGCATTCAAAATTTTAAAATATTCCAAAGACATATCATTTAAATCATGACAAACAATAACTACTTTGCATTTTAACGCGCACAAATTAAAGGAACCATATGATTGAGCAATTCCAATAAAAAAAGTGTCTATCCGCAGATTATTGATTATTTCAAAGATATATTCATCACGAATATTTAGTAATGTCACTTTACATTGTTTTGTTATTGACTCTATTCGTTCGTTTATTGGCATATTTCCATCATATAAACCATAAATCTCAACTTCTTTGTCCAATATTTCATCAAATATTTTTTGTGTATAAAGTATGCCACCCCAAATAGCATTAACTTGCAAAGTTACAAAATCAAATAGTATTTTTTTCAAGGATATCTCTCCACTTTTTTAATCTTTTTTTCTAAAATACAACAATCCTTGAGCTCAAAAGTTTTTTCGTTAGAAGTCAGGTTAAACCAGCCAGTATGTGCTGAACAACGAAATTGCATGCTTTTATTTCTGCTCGCCGTCCTTATGCCGGGCTTTTTACTACATCCTCTATGGAACGAATCATCTGTCCTACACATTTTTCCCAACTAAACATCTTTGCCCTTTCCAATCCTTTTGCTATATATTCTTTTCTTAGATTCTCATTGAAATAAAAATCTTCAAATGCTTTAATAACAGCCAGTTCATCATTATATGTTAACGAAATCGCCGCATTGCCAACAACTTCAGGCAAACTACTATTATTACTTGTAATTACAGGTGTTCCCGCCTGCATTGCTTCCAGAGGAGGCATTCCAAAGCCTTCGTATTGGCTTAAGTATGTAAAAAACAAGCTGTTACTATAAAGGATATTCATATCACAATCATCTATGTAACCAAGCAACTTTACTTTATGTCTTAATTCTCCGGCATCTTCCAATGCTTTTGCCATAACAGATTCAAAACTCCACCAAATAGAACCACCTAAATAAAAATAAAGATTTTGAATATTATGCTTTTTTATAAATTTTAAAAAACAGGCAATAGTAAAAGGTAAATTTTTTCGCGGCTCTAAACTACAAAGAGAAAATAAATAATTGTCATTTGGATTATGTTCCACTTTATATTTTTTTAAAATCTGCATCAATTCTTGTTTATTGTAATTTGGAGTGTAGTTTTGATTTGTTGCAATATGAGTCACGAACATTTTATTCGCATCCAATTTATCGCCACAGTATTTTAAAAAATCATCTTTGGTGCTTTGACTAACACAAAAAGAATAAATATTTTTATCCAAGGTTTCTATTAATGTATTATATTTATTCCTTACTGCATAATTATTTTTAAAAAAATCTTGTGGTAAAAGTGGTATAACATCATGTAGTATATAGAACTTTTTTATATGCTTTTGTTCCAATATTTTTTTAGGGATTGGAAAAAATGGAGATAAATAAACTTGTATATTCTTAAAAAATTTCTTTCTACAATAATATCTTTCTTTTATTCTACATTTTGTCAAACAAAAATAATTGTAAAGCATTCTTGCATAGTTTTTATTTTGTCTATGGCTATCTATTTTTAATAAAATATCTGTTTCGTACAACCCTAAGTTAACAAATTTAAACTGCGCAAAAAAAGGATGTTTTTTTAATTTTTTTAAATTCTCAGATTTAGCATATCCACCTGGGTAAGCCAACAAAATTTGCAAGTTTTCATTTTTGTGCATCATTTGTAATACATTCCATGCAACAAAATATAATCCACTTCTATCTGAATTTGCGACAAAAAATACATCTATAAATATTTTGGCATCAAAGAAAATATTTATTTTCCTCATCCACGATGTTCCTCTATTATGCTCTTTACAACAGCTTTTAAGCTTTCCTCTATTTTGAATTTGGGTTCCCAGCTCGTATGCCTCTTTCTTTCTTCAATAATGTTATTTTAGTGAGTTATCTTCTTTTTTATGTCTTTTAATTATTTTTGAATGAAGCTTTAATAATAGCTGTTTTATCTTTTTTTTAACCCCTCGAAAAAAATCTTTCAGGTGGTAACCCTGTAGTTTCTCAATTTTTTTTGTCTTTTTTATGGATAAAATCATTAAATAAAAATGTAAACTCCCCATAATTTTTTTCATTTGTTCATGTAATTCTTGTTGAGCATATTTATAAATACTGCTAATACCGCCTACACTGTAAACAGATATTATAGTATCTATATAAATAAATCTTGATTGATATAACCAGAATTCTTTTACAAAAAAAATTGAATCGGAAACTGTAGGGAAATTTTCATCATAAAACTCATGGTCAAAAAAAAGAGAGCTTTTTATTATGGTATTTTGGTGGCTTGGCGCTATTTGTAGATATAAATCAATAATTGAAAGTCGTTTTGGCATTTTCCATGAACCGAATTCACTATTTACGCAATCTCCATAATATATTTCAGCTTCTTCTGAATTCATGATAATATTAAAAGCATTTTTTAATGAATCAGAATTAATAAGCCAATCCCCACTGTTCAGAAATAGGCAATATTCACCATTTGCTTTTTTTATCCCTTTATTCATTGCGTTATAGATGCCCGCATCTGGCTCACTTATCCAATAAGCAATTTTATCGGCATATTGCTTGATAACATCTACGCTTTCATCGGTTGATGCTCCATCAATTACAATATACTCAAAATCTTCGAAAGTCTGGGAAATAACACTTTCAATAGTTCTGCGCAAACCTTCGGCGCAGTTGAGATTAATGGTGATTATTGATAATTTCATTATTTTTGTTTTTTACAAACCTGTGGCGTTGCTAAGGCTAATGATGATTTCATTTCCAAGCACTTCGAATAATTGCTATTTCTTTAAAATATTCATTCATTTTATTTATAGAATAATCAATTTTAAATACCGATTTTTCATTTCTTCTTGTTATTAATTCTCTATATACTTCCGGATTATTTATCATCCTCACCATTGCGTCATAAAGTTCATTTTCATTCATTGGATTAAAGTAAATAGCAGCCTCTCCTAATATTTCATGATGACCTTCAATGTCTGAACAAATGACAGGGCATCCTAGTTCCATAGCTTCAATTGGAGGCATATTAGTTGGGCCTAAATAGCTTGGCATAATCAAAGATGTAGTATTCAGATAAAATGTGTTTATGCAATTTATTGGCACAAAACCAAGAAATAATACTTTATTTTCAATATTAAATTGCTGGGCTAATGATTGTATATATTCCAAATTTCCATAATCAGCTCCGGTAAGAACCAATTTATACTTTGGAAAAATTGCACTTAACTTAGCAAATGATTTCAATAATAGTGAATGATTTTTATGAGCCCAAAATTGAGCCGGATAAAAGAAAAAACTGTTTTTTTCTAATCCATACTTCTCTAATATTTTCTTTTGCTCTGCATCTGGTACCACAATATTTACACAATTTCCGGCAAATATTGGAACCACTCTCAACTTATGTTCACCAATTTTTGTATACTTTAATATTTCAGATTTTCCAGTCAACGATTCAACAAATATCATCAATGCTCGAGGCAAAACCTGCGAGTAAAAATTATTCCTTAATTCAAAACCGAAACCTCTATCAGTAATCAATTCCGGAAACGCAAATGTGCTACAATGCCCAATATCCCAATTGGTTGCAATAAAAGGAAAATCCAACAGAGCACATTCTGCCTGACATATATAGTAAATAATATCAACAGAAGAATTTTTTAAGATTATATTATAGGCTTCATTTTTTTGCTGGTTTTGCCTTTTTTCCAAATTCTGATAAAATCTTCTCTTTATTATTTTACCAATGTAAGGCAACTTCATTATAACTCTGTCACGAATTTTTGGTTTTTCTGTCTTTGGTTTATAAAATAATTGCACTATAGGTTTCGACAATACGTTATTAGATCCTATACTTTCTGTAACAAAACAAATGTCTAGTGTGGGATCAAATTCATATTTGTCAATCCCTTCTACTAATCTATCGTAATAGGAAAACCCACCACCAACATCTGGTTGATAATTTTTATTTAACCAAACAGCTATTTTTATCTTTCGCATATCTTATTTTTTCTTCCCGACACAACAAACGCCCCAAGTCTTATCCGAAGGCTCTCTCCCTGTCAACCATTCCTGTGCATAAAGTAATTTCATGCCCACTCCTGCCAGCAATATTTCTATTTCCGGTAAAGAAAAATATCGCATTGGATGACATTCCGTGATTGCTGTAAGTTGTTGATTATGCTTATTTTCAATCAGCAACTCATAATTAACATCTACTTTATTTTCATTTATTTTTAAAACAGGTTCTGCTATGCGGGTAACTTTAATATCTTTATCTTCCAATCGTTTGACACGCACAGAAGGCCGTTCTGTCAACACTGCAGGCGCATACCAAAAATCGAAGAGAAACAAACCTTCGGCAGATAAATGATTAACAACATTAGTAATTACTTTTTGCAAATGGTCATTGGTAGTCTGATAGCTCAGAACATGAAACAACGCAGTAACTGCATCAAACTGCTTTGATAAATTAAAATCAACAGCATTTCCCTCGCAAAAAACTGTATTTGGAATATTTTGTGATAAAGCTTTTTTAATCATTTCACAAGATAAATCCACGCCCGTTACATGATAACCCAATTGCGACATAAATGCAGCATGCATTCCTGTTCCGCAGCCTATATCTAAAACCGTTTTTATCTGTGTACTGGCAAACCGTTGAATCAAGGAATGAATATAATTTACTTCCTCTTGATAGTTTTTATCTTTGTATAAAAGATTATAATATTTTGCATATGTTTCACAAAAAACACTCACATAATTCTCCGTTATTGTTTTTTAAAAGAAATAATCAAATCACATATCCGTATAATATCTGGCTCTGTTAATCCACTGCCGGATGGCAGATAGAGGCCATTTTTCGAAAGTAAATCTGTTACAGGATAATCATTGTTGCAATCACAGCCATAGTTAGCAAGCGCCTTTTGCCTGTGCATCCCATTAAAGAGCAATCGCGTTTCAATGTTATTTTCTTTTAAAAACAACATTAAAGCATCTCGTGTTTTTCCATATATTTCAGGTTGTATTAAAATCGCATTCATCCAATTACAGTTTAAGCTATATTCCTCGTCTTTCTGGAACAGCACACCATCACAGTCCGCAAGATACTTTTTATAAAGTTTATTATTTTTTATTCGTAAGTCACGATAGTAATTGGCTTTTTCTGTCTGCGCTAATCCTATTGCTGCATGAAGATTGCTCATTCGATAATTAAATCCAATATCCTCATGAAGGTAATTTCTGGGGCCATCAACAGGGAAACAGAGATTTTTATAATATTTAGCCTGTTTGTATAATTCCTCACTATCTGTAATTACCATACCACCTTCGCCAGTAGTAATGTTTTTATTTGCAAAAAAGCTAAATGCAGCAATATCAGAAAAACTGCCCGATATTTTTCCTTTGTATTCAGAACCATGAGCTTGCGCAGCATCTTCAACAATATACAGATTATATTTTTGTGCGATACTTTTTATTACATCCATGTTGCACATATTGCCAAAAATATGCACAGGCATAATTGCTTTTGTTTTTGTAGTTATTTTTTCTTCGATTTTATTTACATCAATATTCCATGTCTCTTTATCTGCATCAATAAATACTGGCTTTGCGCCGCAATAGCATACTGCATACGCTGATGCAATCATTGTAAAATCTGGAATAATAACTTCATCGCCTTCTTTAATATCCAGTGCTTTAAGAGCAAGATGCAGCGCGACTGTTCCATTGCATACACCAACACCATATTTTACTCCGCAATATTCCGAAAAGGCATTTTCAAATTTTTGCAGATACGAACCGGAAGATGAAATCCAGCCAGTAGAGACTGCATCGGTTATGTATTTAAGTTCGTTGCCAGCCAGAAGCGGCTCACAAACCGGGATAAATTTATTTTGCATGATTTGTCTTTATATCCTTAAAATTAATTCCTTCGAAACGGGTTTTATCATTTTCGCCAGCATACGGCCCTTGTTTGACTTCAAACATTTCTGTATCTTCAAGCATTTCAAACCCGTGCCCCCCTGCTGCCAGCAGTATTATATCGCCGCTTTCCAGTATTCTTGAACAGACATACTCCTGCTCATCTGTATAAAAATCTGTTCTTATTTTTCCTTTTTTTATAAAAAGAACTTCTTTGGTGAATAAAACTTCCCGTTTAACAGCGTTATGCACATGCGGATGAATTATTTTACCCTGTGGATGATTCATATATGCAAGTTGCTGAGAAAAATCATTGGGGGTGAAGAAAGTAATCCCTTTACTAGAATATTCATGCTTTATGATTATAGCAAGGATTTGGTTATTGTTGGCTATTTGTTCTGTCATGGATTTAGTTTTTAAAATTTATAATAATTTGTTATTATTTTAAATAGTCATTATAATAATTATTTATATATTCTTTCAAAGATGCTCTCCAGTCACCCATATTATTTATTTCTCTTAGTTGTAATTTTTTATTGATTAAACATTCACATGGTGGCCTTTCTGCAAAATATGTATTTTTAAAATATTCACTGGTAACAATATTGATTTTTATATCTTTTTCCTGACCTAATATTTTAAGTAACTCTTCTGCAACTTCTAAACGGCTTGTTTGTCCTCCACAAACCATATTATATAGCCCCCAATACTCTTTTTGAATTAATACTTTTACATTTTTAGCAAAATCATGGGTATAAGTTGGCGTACCATCTTTATCATTGACAATAAATAACTCTTGTTTTCCATCTTTTAATTGTTTCATTATTTTTTGAATAAATTTCTTATCTTTTTTGGGTCCACCACCCATCATCCAGCCGGCACGACACACAACAAATCTTTTTGCATTTTCGCAAACAAAACGCTCTCCCATATATTTCGAGCGTGCATATACTCCCAATGGATTTGGAGTATCCCAATCATCATATAACGTCTTTTTACCATCAAAAATTCCTGCTGTAGAAATATATAATACAGGAATATCTAATTCATTTGCTATATAAACAGCATTCTCCACACCAATAGTGTTAGTTATATAAGTATCATTAACATTTTTTTCACAATATTCCAAATCGGTGTAAGCGCCAAGATGAAACAGATAGTCGGGATTAAAACTTTTTACAGAATTTCTATACGTTTCAAGATCTCTAAAATCAAGATAACTTAACCAAGAAGTATTTACATCTATATCTACACATTTAACTTCATATTCGTCTTTGAATTGAAAATAAAATGCTTCGCCTAACATACCACCACAGCCAGCAATAAATATTTTTTTTCTCATTCTAAACCTCTGCGATATTTTTGTTATTACACTAAATAATATTTTTACTCCAAATAGGTTTTTTTTAGCACCCATTTTAAAAGTTCGGGATCATTTTTTACTTCACTCTGGTGAAAATCAAAACCTTCTTTATATGATTTTTCATAATCACTATTAATTTTCAAATATAAGTTGTATTCTTCATTATTTGTCTTCTTCAAAAAGAACTTTTTAATTTTTTTGTATATCTTCCAAATAATTAGACCTAAAAATATTTTTTTTAGTTTATCATTCGATCTCAGCTTAGGTTTTTCAAAATTATCGTTTGATATAAAATCATAATATATAAATCCATTTTCTTTTCTAATTTTGGAGAAGGAGTCACATATTCCTTGATAAAAAGCTCTCTTTCGAAAATATTCAAGAGTCATTCGTTCTTTTGGAACAAGATGTTGTATCTTGATTTTTGGATTGAAATGCAAAACATATCCACTTTTGTTTAACTTTAAAGATAATGCAGTCTCCCCGTCGCCCTGAAATCGCTGTTTATCTTTTGGCACAGCGTCGGGATTAGTTCCTCCCATTTTAAAGAAAAAATCCTTTCTAATAATAAAATTACAACCAAATGCAAACCATGCAGGAATCTTCATTTTTTTATTGTAAAAATCTATAAGACTTAATTGCCCCATCCAGCGACCATAAGACTCCTTATTCCAAAAATAATTAAGCCATTTTGGTGGAGATACTTCATAAAGTGGAAAATTATTTCCCCCTGCTAAAACAACATCCGATTTTTCAAAACTCTTTTCTATTGCAATTAACCAATTTTTATCTACAAAGCTATCTTCATCAAGATAGCAAAGTATTTCTCCTTGTGCTTCTTTTGCACCACGATGCCGTGAAGGCATTTGCCCATAGTTTTCTTCATAAATGTATTTCAAATTCGGAATTCTGCTCATGTATTCATCGGTAACGCTTTTTATATTGTCTTTTGTAACATTATGAACAACTAAAACTTCGTATTCATTTATAGGTTTCTTTAAATGAGAAAGGTACTTCAAGCATCTTTCTATTAGATTTTTGTTGCATGTTGGAATTATAATGCTGTATTTAATCATTTTCTATACCCATGTCAAGTCTATATTTGTTATATTTTCTCTTTGGATTTTTTCTCTAACTTTTTCTGCAATTTCTTTTAACTCAGGTATTTCTTTATCATGTGTTTCTACAAGAATATGTTTTATCTTTGTAAAGCTTTTTGTCAAGTTGTTTTATTATTCTTTCGGGACAAATAACGCCGTCTTAATACTATTACCCCATAAGGCGTAATAGCTTTAATTGCTCTTTTGATAAATTTAAATAAACTGCAAACTGTTTTCTTAACCAATATTATGCATGCCCATTGAAAAAAAAATATCCAATAATAAAACACCAACACTATCCTGCTTGACTTCTCTTTAATACCTGATTCATTTTCAACATATTTTTTTTGTTCTTCAGATATATAGTCAACAGGTCCGGTATTAAAAATATCATACGCCTCTTTTCCATACTTATAATCTGTTAGTATATATTTTTTTGGAACATTCGGATCTTTAGATAAAGGATTTTTATTTACTGCTAATGTTCCCATGATAAAAAAAGGTATTCCTAAATCAACAGAATAGAATGTATGAGAACCAATTACATTAGAAATAACGTATTTATAACTAGTTATTATTTCATAAAAATTTATAAAAAACTTAGAATCATATCTTTCCCCAGCAGTAACAACAGTGAATCCTAATGAACTATATATTTTTTTTTCAAAAATATTATCAAAGTGTAAGCAAATTGTAATAGGCTTAAACCTATCAGGTAGTTTATTTAATTCTGTACAAAATTGTTCAATACTATATTGAGATTTAACTAAATCTGTGCCATGACTAGGAAAAGCAATACTGCCTATTGCATTCTTTTTTTGCGCTATTTTATTTAGTTTTCTGTATAAAATAAATGGTATACCAGAAATGAGAATTTTTTTAAAACTATGGTCTTTGTCCTTATAAGCATCAAGTCTTCGCTTACTATATACAAACATAATTGGATACCCTTTAGCTGAAATATCAGATTTTAAAGGAGTATCAAGTGCTGTCCAGCCATGTTCCATAAATGCCATAAAAGGCAACCATTTAGGAATACATAAATAATTTCTTATTATTATATTGAGACCATAATCTTGTATAGAATCAGATTTTAAATAACTTTTCATAAAATATTTTACTTTCCTAAATATCTGAAATAAAAAATCAATTTAATAATATATTATCTATACATTTCTCTTGTTAATGGGGTTCCAATTGAAATATCTATAGCCGCCTTCTTTGATAAAATTTCTTCATACATCTTTGGCGGTAACCCATTCGCAGGCCGTATTGATTTGACGTTTTCAGATGTAAACCGTTCTCCTTTTTTTATATCTTTGACAACATAGAGAGAACGACGAAATTTTAACGATGGAATTTCTGCTTCAGTTGATCCATAGAAAACACTACCCAACGATTGATATGCAAGATTTACTTCATTAACTAATTCTTTCACTTCATCCACTTCCATGGAAAATGCGCTGTCTACACCACCTGCTACCCTCAAAATAGTAAAATGCTTTGCAATAACCCTGGCGCCTAATGCTATACTTGCTACCGAAACAGCGGTTCCCAGCGTATGGTCGGATAACCCAATAACGCAATCAGGAAACTGTTTTTGCATATCACTTATTGTTAGCAAATTAGTATCTTTAGGATCAGCAGGATATGTGCTGGTACATTTTAAAAGAACCACTTCGGGACAACCATTATTATACAAGACACTTACACTTTCTTTTAACTCATTAAGTCCAATCATGCCTGTTGACATAATAATCGGTTTTCCTGTTTGTGCAACATATTTTAATAGAGGCAGATCATAATTTTCAAAGCTGGCGATTTTATAACAAGGAACATTAAGTTTTTCTAAAAAATCAACAGCAGAAAAATCAAAGGGAGTGCTAAACCCAATTATTCCTAATTCAGCGCATTTTTCAAAAATTGGTTTATTCCAATCCCATGGAGTATATGCCTTTTGGTACAAGGAATAGAGTGTTTCACCATTCCAAAGACTATCCTTATCTTTAATTAAAAATTCTTCTCTGTCTGAATTAATCGTTATGGTATCTGGTGTATAAGTTTGTATTTTAAGTGCATCAACTCCGGTTTTAGCCGCTTCTTCAACAAGTAGTATTGCTCGTTCGAGACTTTGATTGTGATTTCCGCTCATTTCTGCGATTATAAATGGCTTAGTTAATTCTCTAAACATTTTTATTTCTCTAAGTTTGATAAAAAAACAGAATCAATCTCGTCCAAAGATGACAAAACAAATTCTGCTTCATATTCTTTTGAAACTAAAATATCTTTATAAAATCCAGTTTTTATTCTAACAGTCTTAAAACCTAGTTTTTTTATACCTACAAAATCTTTATTACTGTTATCACCTATATAAACAATATTCTGTGGATTGCTATTTTCTCTTGCCTGTATTTTTAAAAAACAATATGGTGAAGGTTTTTCCTTATCAATACCATAATTTCTGGTAATATAAATACCTGTAAACATGGACATAATATTGAGTGCCTTTATTTTATTAGCCTGAACCAGCTTATTTCCATCTGTTACTATATATTTTGTAAAAGCTGAAAATCTTTGTAAACAACGTTCAGCAGAATCAAAAAGCCTAATATTAGGTTTATGATATCGATATATTGATATACATTTTTTTAATCTTTTAATAGAAAAAAAATTATATTTATCAAGAATTTTATTAAATATTTGCCCTCTCCCATCTTTGCTTAAAAGATTGCACATATCTTCAAAAGTAGAGGGAAGCTTATATGTATTTGATAAATAGTTACTTACTGAACTAAATCCACTTTTAACAAAGTCAACTTCATTGTACAGAGTGTCATCCAAATCAAATACCAATATCATAAAAATAAATCAGTCTCATACCGTATCATTTTTAATGGCTTATTTTCTTTTGTAAAAGGATATTTTGAAATATCCTCTCCCATAGATTCCAATAAAAACCAATAAAAAGAATCCAGACCACAGGCTACAGATAAATTCGATGCTCCGCCAAAGCGGCTATTACATTCAAGTATATATGGTTTATTTTTATCATCTACAATTATCTGAGTAACACTATGTCCATAAATATTTAATTCTTTTACAAGATTAGTTGTTACTTCTTCTAGTTGTATATTATCGCCTTTTTGTGTGATTTTTGATTCACCACCAACTATCTTTATCCGTTCTCGAACAATAACTCCTTTTACATTGCCCCTTTTGTCATTATAGGCATCAACGCTGTACTCTTTTCCTTTTATAAAAGGCTGAAATATTGGTGACTGTAAGGTGGTTGCATGCGAAATAGCTTCTTCTTTTGATAACTCAATGCCAATACTTTTGGAACCTGCCCCAAATTGTTCTTTAACAACATATTTTTGAGAGTTTATTAATGTAATACTTTTTACAGTCTCAATTGTAGGAAAGCCACAGGATTTACAGAATTCATAAAACAATAATTTATCAAGGCATTTTTTAACTGCATCTATTCCAGAAATCATAACCGATATTTGTTCTTTTTCTAAATCATCTTTTATCGTAGAAAAAAAAGATAGTTCACCATCTCGTGTTGGGATAATAAATCCAATATCTTCATGTTTACAAAATGAAATTATTTCAGAAGCAGTGATTTTTGAAATATTCGGCATATTCCAGAATTTATCGGTAAAATTTTTTGAAATTACTTCGGATGAGGAATCTGCTGAATATAAAAACCTTTTTCCTCCAATTTTTGTTATTGCATTTTTTACAGAGTGAATAAGTGTTATTTTTGATGAAGAACTGGTTATTAAGACATTATTTCCTTTCGCTATTGGAAGTACTTTATTAAAGTGTTCTTTTTCAAAATTTATTATTTCTTCTATACCCTGTTCCAATTGCTTTTCCGGAATCCACCCTAATAAATTAAATGTCTTTAACATATCTGCTTGTGATGCTTCAAAAGGCGGTATTGGGTTCTGTTCAAGAAATTTTAAATCTGGGAAATAATTTTTTAATATTGAAATAACATCATTTATACGCCGTGCCTTCCCAGACCCTAGATTAATTATTCCAGTAATATCAGATATAGCTAGTCGCAATAAACCTTCTGCAACTTCTTCAGCATAAATATAGTCAAATAAAGATTCTCTATTATAAATATGTATTATTTCTTTTTGTAATAAAGAACGAATCCAACGAGAAACAATATCTCGAGAATTCTTGCCAAAACTTCTATATATTCTTGCAGAAACAGAAGTAAATCTATAATTATCAAATTGACTTAGAAATTGTAATTCTGTTTCATGAAGTAACTTTGCAGCACCACAAATATTTCTAGGACGAATAGAAGAATATTCATTTAATTTAACAGGTTGCATAGTAGGTTCTTCAAATAAATATTGTTTTTCATCATAAATTAAATAACTGGAAGCAAAAATCACTCGCTTTAGCGTCTTGCTTTCTTTTAAAATAGACATTAAGTGATTCGAAAGTTTTACATTGTGGGTAAAATTTTCCTCCCAAAAATCAAGTGTTTCTTTTGTTCTTTCAAAGGTAGCTGCTAAATGGAAAAAATATTCTGGATTGAAGTTATCCATTTCTTTCTTGGAAATATAGTTAAGATCACCTTTCCTATATAATATATCTTGTGACCAATGTGCTGGAAATGATTGCAAATCTCCAACAAATATTATTGCACCAGCAGCATGCAGCTTTTCTACAAGATAATTACCAATTACTCCTGCGCCACCACTTATGAAAATTTTTTTCCCTTCAAAATTTTTATTAATCATTGTAGTATTTTTTCAGAAATCCGTGTAATATGGAATCTACTTTTTCTCCATTTATAAAAACATGTTCACGCATAACACCTTCTTTCCTAAAACCTGCTTTTTCAAGAATTTTAATATGCTTATCTCTAATATCATATGTTTCTGTAAATAATCTATTAAATTTCAAATCATTAAAAGCAATTCTTTTTAGCAACGTAAGAAATACTGAAAAATCTTGTCTGTATAATATCTCATTATTTGCTCTATCGGTATCTATAAGGAAAGATATTTCTGCTCTTTGTGAAGACCAATCAATGTTGGTAAATCCTCCATATCCTATACAATTATCATCATAGAGAAAGCTTAAAAGAATAAGCTTGGGGAATTGTTGTGAAAATGAAGGTTTTATTACATTATTATAATATGCTTTTTGTTCATTACTAGAAAGTAAATGGTCTTGTCTTAATATATTAATTTGATCGTTGCGCCACCTTTTAATAAGACTTAAATCCTGCCTGCGGAAAGAAAATAAAGAATAGTTTTTTTCTTTATAAGAAAAACAGGGCAAAATAAAATATTTCATAGCTTTTTCTTAATTATAAACCAAAAGAGGTATTCTTTCTAAAAACCCCTACAATTTCTCTTCCTAAGCCCATTTCACCAAAAACTCTAAAAAGCTCAATAGTTTTTTGAGGAGATATATTATGAAATAAAATTTCCTGCCTGACTCTTGCAAAATGACATGCTTTTCCAGCACTCTTATTTTCAAAATAGTTAGTATTATTATTAAAGGCACTGAATTCTATCAATTGATCGCCTAAAATATCCAAGCACTTCAAACCTACATATTTGCACAAATTGACTAGCCCTTCTTTATTGAAATACGATATATGGTCTAGCGGTACAATCCAATGAGTTTTTTTTATAATCCCTTGTTCCCAAAAATATTTCTGTAATATAGAAAAATCGTTTGGTACCTTTATAATAACAATAGCATCTTCTCTTAACAATTTATAAACTTGTTCTAAAAGATGCTTTGGATCTATTACATGCTCTAATAAATTGTCCATGTTTATAATATCAAACCGTTTAGAATCTTTGAGCAGATCATTGATACTATCATATAAATCTCCAAATATAACACAATCCAAAAGATCATTGTTATGTGCTTTGATTCCTGCACTACTATAGTCAAGACCTAACACCTTAAAACCTTTTTCTTGAAAGAACGAAAGAGCATATCCCTCTCCAGAACCAATATCCAAAAAAGAATTGGGGAGTGCAGAAAAATGTTTATTTATAAGTAATAATTTTTGCTCTAGTTTTACTCTAAAGAATTTTAGTTCTTCTTCTGTATAGCAAAGTGCATAGCTTCCTTTAGCTTCTTGATAATATTTTTCTTTATAATAGTTTTTCAGATCTTCATCTTTCGGTAAATTTTTAAGTGTATAATATCCAAATTCATTTAAAAAGACATCATTATATAATAACTTTTCTGAGTACATATTTTTCTCTCCAGAGGCGAGGATACCATAATTTTGCTCCTTATTAATAAGGTCCTATTGCTTATTAAATAGCTTGTATTTTATTTCTGCCAAAGCCCAGTCATCCACTGTATCAATATCTTGAATTTCTCGTTCATTCATAATATAAGCCATAGTTTTTGCAGGAACAAGAGTTTTCTCAGCAAGAAGTACCGCGGTCTTTATGATATAAAACATCCCCACATCATGATACATGGGTTCCAAGTCTTGGGAACGTGTCTTGGCATTTTCCAGGTATGTATACTCTAATAAATTTTCTTTTGTTATTCGCATTGCTCTTTGGATTGGATATGAAAACCTGGCAATCGGCACAAGTGCATCAGCATTTCTTTCGCCAAACAAATTATAGGCTTTTATGAGAATATCACTTTTCAGGAAAGGGACACAGGGGTATATACAGCATAGAGAATCAAATTCTATACTATTTTTTTTATATTGCTCTAATACTTCAAGTAACACATCTGCGGTTGTTGCAAAATCATTTGCTGTTTCTTTTGAGCGCATAAATGGTACTTCGGCGCCATACTGTTTTGAAATATAGGCAATTTCTTTATCGTCAGTAGAAACCATAACAGTATCAAATATTCTGCTTCCTAAAGCCGCATCAATAGCATATTTAACCATTGGCTGCCCAAAAAAATCTTTTATATTTTTACGCGGTATTCTTTTTGAGCCACCTCGCGCAGTAATAATTGCGATCTTCATCTTCTTATTTTTCCATTAAAAACCAATTAAAATCGTCACCTGAAAAATTATTGTCTCTATGATAAACAAAACCATAATCAACTAATTTTAAATCTTGATATTTATCCATAATCTCTCCTGAGAAATCTCTTTTAAACAGAACAAAATCATGACCCCGATACTTTACTTCTATTGGAGAAGGATTGTAGTATTCACAAATAAAGATATAGCGATTGCTTGCACTATAGAGAAGTTCATAAATTTTTTGAAGCATATCTGGATTTTGGTGTATTAGTACTCCTTTCGTAAAAACAAAGTCATATTTTTTTTCAAACTTTAAATTGAAAAATGAAGAATTAATCGCTTCTACATAATCTAACCTTGCTAGAATCTTTGAAGCTTTTGTATTTATTTCAATTCCTGTAATTTTAGCTGTCGGAAGCAATGAATGGATTGCGATTAAATTTAAACCAATATTTGCACCAAACTCCATTACAGACTTTACATCATGGGTATATTGTAATACCTTTGAGAATAAAGCCATATTAGTTGCAACCAATTTTTCACCAACATTACGATCAACATAGTTATCGCCAAATTCGCCTGCCCAAAATTTTTCTTGCATTGTATGATAGTCTAGTTCCATGTAAAATCCTCCCTATAAATATTGAAATTATTATTTTATTCTAAGATACAATAGAAAATATAGTATTAAAAACATAATCAACTTCTTCATCTGACATCTTTGGAAATAACGGAATACTTAAACATTTATTATAATATGCTTCCGCTATGGGGAATTGTTCTGGACGATATTCTCCATATTTTTTTACATAATACGGCTGGCTGTTTACAGGAATATAGTGTACTTGCGTCCCAATCTTTTTTTGTTTTAATTCTTCCATAACTTGTTTTCTAGATTTACCGATTTTATCAAAATTTAATTGCAATACATATAAGTGAAAGCAACTATCGATTCCTTTTTCTTCATACGGAATTGTTATATTTGGAATATTCTGGAATGCTTTATTATACATATTAACAATTTCTCTACGCTGCTGTTTAAAAAAATTAAGTTTGGATAACTGACTGTTGCCTAACGCAGCTTGAATATCGGTCATTCGATAATTGCCACCAAGCAGTTGCATTTCATAATACCATGGTCCTGGATTTTTGCTTAGCTCTTGATTATCCTTAGTAATACCGATAGTCCGTATTTTTAATAGTTTTTTATATAGACCTTCATTATTTGTGGTAATCGCACCACCTTCACCTGATGTAATTGTCTTTACTGGATGAAAGGAAAAAACTGTCATATCGGATTTATGACAACAACCAACAGGCCTTCCATCCATATATTTTGAACCAATAGCATGGGAAGCATCTTCAATGATAAACAATTTGTACTTATTGGCAAGCTCTTTTATTTTCTCAATATCAACAGCCTGTCCTGCAAAATCAACAGGTATTATTACTTTTGTTTTTGATGTTATCTTCTTTTCTATTTCCACAGGAGAAATATTATATGTTTTTGAATCTATATCGGCAAATACAGGAATTAAACCATTAGAAATTAAACAATTAGCAGATGCAACAAAGGTGATCGGTGTGGTAATTCCTTCCGAACCTTTGTTAATTTCAAGTGCTGCTACAGCAATATGCAATCCCTGCGTCGCGTTTGAAACTACTACACAATACTTGGCACCTGTAACTTCTTTAATTGCATTTTCAAATTGTTCAATCAAGGGTCCCTGAGTCAAATAATCGGACGATAAAACTACTTCAACAGCTTTTTTATCTGCTTCATCAATCCATTGCTTGCCATAAGGAATAAATGTATTCATTAAATATTTCCAATTTTACTTTTATTGTTTTCTATCCATTGTCGTAATTCATCAATTGTCATCCATTCAGAGTTATTATCAGAAGAATAAGAAAAATTTTCCGGAACAAGTTGTCCCTCATTAATTCTAATAAAATCTCTACTCCAATCATGAATTTGCGGAAGAATTTTATAGTGCTCTTTATATTCATAGGTATATGGAGCATCTTCATGACCTATCATTTGTTCGTGCAGTTTTTCACCCGGTCGAATGCCAACAATTTTCTGCTTGGCTGTTTCTGAAACAGCACATGCAATATCTGCTAATTTCATTGATGGTATTTTTTTTACAAATATCTCGCCACCTTCCATATCCTGAAAAGCATACCAAACAAGCTCAACCCCTTGTTCAAGAGAAATCATAAAACGAGTCATTCGTTTATCGGTTAAAGTAAGTTCCCCTGTTTTAGCTTGATCAATAAAAAAAGGTATTACTGAACCTCTGGATCCCATAACATTTCCATACCGTACAATAGAAAAACGTGTTTTACCTCCTGAATATGAATTACCGGCTATAAACAATTTATCACTACATAGTTTTGTAGCTCCATATAAGTTTACCGGTTGACTGGCTTTATCAGTACTCAGAGCAACACAGCGCTTAACACCTCTATCAATACAAGCGTCAACAACATTCATTGCACCATTAATATTGGTTTTAATGCATTCAAATGGATTATATTCTGCAGTTGGTACTATTTTTGTCGCAGCAGCATGGACAACAAAATCAACATTATCAAAAGCACGGTATAAGCGTTCCCTATCCCGAACATCTCCTATAAAAAAACGAACACGCTCATCATCTTGATATTTTTTTGCCATTTCCCATTGCTTCATTTCATCACGAGAATAAATTATCAACTTTTTTGGATTATACTTTTTCAAAGTCATTGGAACAAAGGTATTACCAAATGAACCTGTTCCACCTGTAATTAGTATTGTTGAATTTGTTAACAAATTAGTTTCCTTTAGTTTTAATATTTTTGATCAATCTTCCAATCAAGTACTATAGCAGTCAAAGCACCCCTGTTATTACCGCGAGCGCTTATTGTATCAATAACCTTAAATTTTATACCTTCCAAATATGAATCAATAAGTGAAGAATTATCTGAAAAACTAAAATATGGAAAATACTCGCCAGGCGCTAAAACAGATTCTGGTATCTTTATATCAACAATATATTTTCCTTTGGGCATATTATTAAATATATCATTGCCATCTTCTTTGCTATCGCAAACAATAATATTTTCACCATCGCCTCTTCGTAAAGCAAAATACCCATATAGACCTGGAGTTAGCTCTCGTGATATACAATGAATTCTGATTATTATTTCTTCTTGTGATTCATGAACATCTTGCTGGATACCTTCTTTGTTAAGTATCTCGATTTTTTCAACCTGAAATTGCTTTGCTTCATCAATGTCATAATATTTTTCAGGATTATCCTGAATTACATTATCAGAACGTTGAGTATATTTATTAATACAGTCATCTATTGATCCATCAAAACTGATTTTTCCTCTTTCCAGTAATATCCCATTATTACATAATTTTTTCACCGATTGCATATTGTGGCTTACAAACAACACTGTTCGCCCTTCTCCGGTACTCAAGTCTTTCATTTTCCCCAATGCTCTTTTCTGAAACTCCGCATCTCCTACCGCAAGAACTTCATCTGCTATCAAAATATCATTATCCAAATGTGCGGCAACAGCAAAACCAAGGCGAACTGTCATGCCGCTGGAATAGCGCTTAACAGGGGTATCAAGATGTTTTTCAATGCCTGCAAAGTCAATAATTTCATCCAGTTTGCTATTAATCTCATGCCTGTTCATGCCAAGAATCGAGCCATTAAGAAAAATATTTTCCCTGCCTGTAAGTTCTCCGTGGAAGCCTGTCCCAACTTCCAGAAGAGAGCCAACTTTTCCATGTATTGTTACTTTTCCTTTTGTTGGCGATGTGATTCGGGAAAGTATTTTTAAAAGAGTAGATTTGCCTGCTCCATTTTTACCTATTATGCCAACACGGTCTCCGGCTTTTATTTCAAAAGAAACATCGTTTAACGCAAGAAAACTCCCTTTTCTGGCCCCTTCTCCATGTTGTAATGAAATTAGCGAGTTAGGGTCTTCTTTTCCTCGGATTTTATACCACCATGATACTATGTCCTTATAGAGGGTGTCGTGACTTATAACACCCAGTTTGTATTCTTTGAAAAGGTTTTCTGCTTTAATTACTGTTTCGCTCATATAATATCCATAAAAGTTTTTTCAATTTTATTAAAAATAATTAATCCTGTAAAAACGACAATAATGGTAACAAGAATACTTAAGCTTGTAAAAAAAAGATCAACAGTGCCGGCGCCGAGCCATGCTAATTTAAAAAATTCCATTGCAGGTGTTACAGGGTTTAGCATCATAAAAATTCTATACTTTTCAGGGACTAACGACAATGGATAAACTATTGGAGTTGCGTACATCCAAAGTTGGACACCAAAACCAAGCGCTATTCTTAAATCCCAATATTTAGTTGTAAGAGAGGATATCCACATTCCAAATCCAAGCGCTACAAGGGTAAGATAAATAATTATAAAAGGGGTAAATATTGCTAACCAGCTAATTTTAATAGGAAAGCCATTAATAAAAAATACTAAATAAAATACCAAAAACATAGCGAACTGGATTAAGTATCTTATCATGCTTGTAATTGAATCGGAAATGGGAACAACCAGTCTTGGAAAATAAATCTTTCCAAAGAGACCCTGGTTACTTGAGAATATACCACTTGTTTTATTGAAACATTCTGTAAAATAGGACCAATTTATAACACCTGCCATATAAAACAACATTTGAGGGATTTCATCTGTTGGTATTTTCGCAAGTTTTCCAAAAATAAGAAAATATGCTGCTGACGAAAAAATCGGATGCAATAAAAACCAAAGTGGTCCAAAAATTGTTTGCTTGTAAAATGTAATAAAATTCCGTTTTACAAACATCCACATAAGATCGCGGTATTTCCATACTTCTCCTAGTTGTAATTCCAATAGGTTGTTTTTTGGTTTAATAATGGTAATGGGTTTTTCGCTCATAACAACTTCTGCTTCCACTCCTGTTTATTTATATCTATCATTGTTTTTTACTTTTCAACTTCTTCTATATTTCTGCAATAACTTTCGCCATTCGCCCTACGCCCTCTTCCAGCGTTACCTGCTCTTTCCAGCCAAGATTATGCAGCCTGGAGACATCCAGCAATTTTTTTGGTGTTCCGTCTGGTTTTGAAGAATCAAAAACAAGCGCTCCTTTATAACCAGTTATGCTTTTAATAAGCTCTGCTAAATCCTTTATTGTAAGATCTTTGCCTGTCCCTATATTGATAAATTCCCCAATATCTTTTGCATTATATTTTTCCATAAGGAAAAAACAGGCATCTGCCAGGTCTTCTGAATAAAGAAATTCCCTGTATGGAGTCCCTGTTCCCCAGATAACAACTTTGTCTTTATAGATAAGATGCTTTTCCAGTTTTTCAATAACTTCTTTTTCACTTGCCTGGTAATAAGCTGTTGTTCTTCCATAATAATCAAGATTCTTTCGTATCTTCTCAAAATTATTTTCCATTAATAACTTTCCGAGATATATTCGCCTTAGAAGAGCCGGCAGAACATGGGAGTTTTCAAAATCAAAATTATCTCCGGGTCCAAAAAGATTTGTTGGCATTACAGAAATGAAATTTGTTCCATACTGTTCATTGTAATATCTACACAATTTTATTGCCGCTATTTTTGCTATAGCATAAGGTTCGTTGGTGGATTCAAGAACTCCTGTTAAAAGACAATCTTCCTTCATGGGTTGCTTTGCATCTCTGGGATATATACAGGAAGATCCCAGATTTAGGAGTTTTTTTACGCCATATTTATATGCTGAATTTATTACGTTGGCTGCTATCATTATATTTTGATAAATAAACTCCGCTTTATAAGTATTGTTTGCGTGTATGCCGCCGACTTTTGCTGCTGCGAGAAAAACATACTCCGGCCTTTCTTGTTCAAAGAAATACTCCACTTCTTTCTGTTGTAAAAGATCAAGTTCCAACAGTGTTCTTCCAATAATATTACTAAACCCTGCTTTTTCAAGCCGCCTTACAAAAGCAGAACCAACAAGCCCTGTGTGGCCTGCAATATATACTTTACTGTTTTTATCCATACCAGTTACCCGCCTTTAAAACTGCCGCTTTATAAAAACCTATTCATTAAAATCAAAAAGCTTAAATCCTTCTTCTTTAAGGACAGAAACTTTTTTTGCTTCCAGAATATCGCTTTTAACCATATCTTTAACAAGATCCGAAAGAGTATGTTTATGTTTCCAGCCAAGTCTCTCGCGGGCTTTTGTTGGGTCGCCCAAAAGAAGTTCTACTTCTGTGGGCCTGAAATATCTTGGATCTACTTCAACAACTATCTCACCTGTTTTTTTATTAATACCTTTCTCACTAACGCCGCTTCCTTTCCATTCCAGCTCTATAGACGCTTCCCTAAAAGCAAGCTCAACAAACTCTCTTACAGTATGAGTTTCGCCTGTTGCAAGGACAAAATCTTCCGGCTTTTCCTGCTGAAGGATAAGCCACATGCCAACAACATAGTCTTTTGCATGTCCCCAGTCTCTTTTCGAATCAAGATTCCCCAGATAAAGTTTTTTCTGCAACCCTAAATATATGCGCGCTGCTGCTCTTGTTATTTTTCTTGTTACAAATGTTTCTCCTCGAACAGGGCTCTCGTGATTAAAAAGAATTCCGTTACACGCAAACATACCATATGCCTCTCTGTAGTTTACGGTTATCCAATAGCTGTAAAGTTTTGCCGCAGCATAGGGGCTCCTTGGATAAAAAGGGGTTGTCTCTTTCTGCGGAGTCTCCTGGACAAGACCGTAAAGTTCCGATGTTGATGCCTGATAAAATTTTGTTTTTTTCTCAAGCCCAAGAATGCGTATTGCCTCAAGCAGCCTCAACGCGCCAAGCGCATCTGCATTTGCGGTATATTCCGGAGTATCAAAAGAAACTTTTACATGGGATTGCGCAGCAAGATTATATATCTCATCGGGCTTTACATCCTGTACAATCCTTATAAGATTTGTGGAATCTGTCATATCTCCGTAATGAAGTATAAAATCAACACCTTTTTCATGCTGGTCTTTGTAAAGATGATCGATTCTATGTGTATTAAATAGAGAGCTGCGTCTCTTTATTCCATGAACTTCGTAATTTTTTGATAAAAGCAGTTCAGCAAGATACGCGCCATCCTGTCCTGTAATTCCTGTTATAAGAGCTTTCTTTTTCATTTTTTACCCTTTCTTTATTTTGTAATAATATCATTAAGATAATATTTATTTTCTTCTGTATTTGTTTTTCTGCCTGCCCTAGCATGCAAGTCATGGGAATCTTTATTAACAGATTCGCTGTAAATAACAAAAATCCCGGGCTCATCTCGATTCGGCGTCTCTCCATTGCTATATTGCATATGGTTTTTACTGCACATATGTTCAACAATAAAATCCATATCGCTTTTCCCTGCAAGAAAGATCTTTTCAAATCCTTTCTCTTTTGTCTCTTTTATAATACTGTCTATGGCTTCTTTGTAAACAACAACATTTTTAATTGTTCGTTTAAAAAATTTATAGCTTCTGGCAGATATTTCTTCTATTCCCTGAGGAGAAACAGCATATACAATATTTCTGTTGTTTACTTTTTTTATGGTTATTAATCCTTTTTCAACAAGTCGCTTGAGTATTGTATTTGTCATTCCGAGAGAAAGCCCTGCGATTTTTGCCAGGTCTCGCTGTTTTATTGAGTCTTTACTTTTGTGGATTTTTTCGAGAATTGATAATTCTTTTTCGCTGTGATTCATTTTTTATTACTATAAATATTTAGCTGCTTTTTAGAGACAGCTTCGCCTCTCCCGAATGGCTATTTGGAATAAATAGGAGGTGCTAAATTAAACAAAACAGTCGCTGCCGTAACATGCTGACCGTTCCATAATCCCGCCACATAGCGGAATTATTTAATGTTCAAACATCGAACATTATAACAGATTTTGGTTCTTTTACAACAAATTTCATCTTGTTTTATTAATAATTTTATTTTTCTAATCTTTTAATATAAAAACATTTATTTATGTAAATAGTTATCATAGTTTGCTATACTTTTACCTGGGTCAAAAACAACAGGAAAGGAGAAATTTGTGAAAACCGCTGTTTATGGTATAGGAAATCCCCTCATAGATATAATTGTAAAAGTAGAAGAAAAAGATCTTTTAATTCTGGAAAAAAACAAAGGGATAATGGCCCTGATCACCGAAGAAGAAAGAGAAAATTTGGTAAAATTTATATCTGCAAAAGAAAAAACTTTTTCCTGCGGCGGTTCTTGTCCAAATACAATGATAACACTTTCTGCAATGGGGATAAAAACAGCTCTTGGCGGCAAAATTGGAGAAGATGAATATGGTTCAATATATGAAAATCAGCTAAAAAAACATCCAAATATTACCTCTGCTCTTGTCCATGGAAGCACAATGCCAACTGGTTCAAGTATAATTCTTATAACACCTGATTCAGAGCGGACAATGAATACTTTTCTGGGAGCAAACAGGGAGTTTTCTGAAAAAGATGTAGATGAAAATATTTTAAATAATTCTGATTTTTTTTATTTTACCGGATATATGTGGGATACAGAAAACCAAAAATCAGCCATAGAAAAATCTCTTAATATATGCAAAAAAAAGAAAACAAAAATAGCTTTTGATGTTGCAGACCCATTTGCTGTTCAAAGATATAAAAATGATTTTTTAAAAATTATTGAAAAACACGCTGATTATGTTTTTGCAAACAGCGAAGAAGCTTCTTTTCTTTTTGACGAAGCCAACCCGGAAAAAGCAGTAAACATTATTGCAGAAATGGGAAAAACAGGGGCAATAAAATGGGGAAAACAAGGATCTGTCATAAAAGAGCCTAAAAAAGATCTTGTAAAAATTCCTATTATTGGAGACAAAGGGTGCATTGATACAACCGGCGCAGGAGATACTTATGCAGCGGGCTTTCTTTACGGTCTTTGTAAAGGCAAAGATCTTGAACCAGCAGGAAGATGCGCTTCTTTTCTTGCTTCTGCCATTGTTTCAAAAATAGGCGCTCAATTTACAGAAGAAGAAAGCGCTGTTTTAAAACAAGAATTAAATCTTTTTTAATCCCGCCTTTTGTTAGGGCAGTCCATCCCAATTCTAAGGTTGTTCAAAAAGGAGTATTATTATGAATATTTTTAGGAGCAAAATATAAAATGAACTATACGCTTTCCCTTATAGTACCTTGCTATAATGAAGCCCGAACCATAGAAACTTGCATAGAAAAAATAATGGATACTTTCCAGGGGCAAAGTTTTTCACTCGAAGTTGTTGTTGTAGACGATGCCTCAACAGATGGCAGTTGGCAAATTCTTGAAAAGATAAACCAGAAACACAGCGAAATCAGAATTATTAAGCACGAAAAGAACCGTGGTAAAGGCGCAGCCTTGCGGACCGGCTTTATCCATGCCACAGGGGACTTTGTTGGAATTCAGGATGCTGATGCCGAATACGACACTCGTGATTATCTTAATATGTTGAAGCCTTTAGTTGACAACAGAGCGGATGTTGTATACGGCTCTCGTTATCTGCGTCCGGATACCCGAAGGGTACTCTACTTTTGGCATACATGGATGAACAAAACCCTGACCAGCATATCAAATATGTTTACTAATCTCGATATTACAGATATGGAAACCTGTTATAAATTATTCCGGCGTGAAGTTATACAAAAAATAGCTCCGGACTTGAAAGAAGAACGCTTTGGTTTTGAACCAGAAGTAACGGCAAAGGTAGCACAAACAGGTTGCCGGGTATATGAATGTGCAATATCCTATAACCCAAGGACCTATGAGGAAGGCAAGAAAATTGGTTGGAAAGATGGTGTTCGTGCCCTATATTGTATTTTTCATTACAGTGCACATACAGCTCCTCTACCAATACAACTACTTATTTATCTGTTTATTGGAGCAGTTTCACTTTTTGTCAATCTGTTCATTTTTGTCGGGCTCACACAAACTGGGTTAGCGCTGAATTATGCAATCATTGTTTCGTTTTTTGTTTCCGCATTATGCAATTACCTTTTATGCATAGCAATACTTTTCCGCCATAAGGCTCGCTGGAATACTGCAGTGGAACTATTTTGGTATTTCTTTTCTGTTTTTATAATGGGCGCTATTGATTTTGGGTTAACTCGCTTTCTGATTGGTTTCATTCCTTTCTTTGCAATTCACTGGAGTGGAGCAAAGTTTATTGCATCCATTATTGGTTTTATAGGTAATTTTATATTACGGAAATTTCTTGTATTTAAAGAAAAGAAACATGTTCATACACTATAAAAAGAACCTTAGTAAAATACTAAAAATATTTTCCGTTTTGGCAATAATATGCTGTTCCATACTATTACTTCCACAAGTTCGGACTTCCATTATTGAAATTGCAGAACATATTCTTGGACGAGATTTGCATCATAATAAATGGATGAATATTCTATGGGATTATACATTAATTGCTTTTTTATGTTTTACTTTATTATTTTTGCGTCTAAATATACAAATTATAGAAAGAAAATTAATAAATTTTAGATTATTTTTTATTAATAAGCATTATAAAGAAATAATAATATACATTCTTCTCTTTTTTTTGGTTTTCTTTTTAGAGTTATTTTTTTTCCGCAGCATGCTTTTTTGTAGAGACAATATCATAGGAGACCTTGGAGACTCCAGGCTTGTTTCATTGATATTAGAACATTGGTATAAGGTTTTTTTTCATAATGAAACAATAAGAGATCTTTCAATGTTTTATCCAGTTAAGAATACACTTGGATATTCTGATTCTCTTTTTCTTTTATCATTACCTTATTCTTTCTTTAGATTAATTGGTTATCAGTGGTTAAATGCATATCAAATAACGCTAATTACTACTCATTTCTTTGGAGGTCTTTGCCTTGCCTGGTTTTTGAGAAGAAATCTTAAATTACCTTTCTGGGCTTGCATCATTGGACTAATCATTGGTTACTACAGCAACTCTTTTTACATAAAAATAATACATACTCAATTTATTACATTTAGTTTAATACCATTGCTTTTTATTTTATTAAAGAACTTCTATGATTGCTTAAGTCCAGGTCTTACTAGAAAACGTATAATTTATGGTCTATTATCAATATTTCTTTTTTCAGGGATTTTATTAACAAGTTTTTATATAGGTTTCTTTACAGCTTTATTCTTTTTGATAGTTCTTATTGTTATAGTATTTTACTTTTATATTAATAAAAATTTTAATATTAAACATATAGTGTGTTTTATAAAAGCTTATAAATATGAGCTATCATTTTATGTTGTTTTTGGAATAATAACCCTACTGCCCTTTATATATATCTATATGCCTATTTATCAGGAAATGGGAGCAAGAAACTGGGATGAAATCAATTATTATTTACCTAATTGGTATAATTTTCTTTATTTTTCCTCAAATAATTTTATTTATGAACTACAATATGGGTATCCCATAATAACAGGGATATTATTAATTATAGTTTGTATTTTTAATATTAAAAAATTTTTTGCTGCAACACCTTCTTCAGGAAAAGACTTTTCTTTTTATATGAGTATTGGTTTTTCTTTTGCTATCGTTATAATTACAATTTTTATGTTAAAATTTGAAATATTTGGAAAAAATATAAGTTTATGGTATATAATATACAAAATAATACCAGGTTCTTCTGCTATTCGAGCTGTTTTCAGATTCAATCAATATTTATCTCTTCCGGTCGGAATAATAATTTCACTGTATCTATCAAAGCAGATTCATTTTGATAATAGTAAATATATTAGGTATATAATAATGTGTTCCCTGTTGGCTATTACTATTTTTCTTAATAATCAAAATAGCATAAAAATTACTAGTTGGACAAAATCACAAATAAATAAATACCTTGAAAAAGTATCTTTGCCGCCAAAAGATTGCGAAGCATTTCTTCTTGTTAATAATACAACAAATATTAATTTTATACATCAACTGGATGCCTGGAGTATTGC
>Ga0123354_10000166_pt1 | contig 53754 bp, 62 predicted proteins | sample TergutLab28metaG_2_FD_97872 | JGI IMG/M metagenome (GOLD analysis project Ga0123354, IMG submission 97872) | Labiotermes labralis P4 segment gut microbial communities from Petit-Saut dam, French Guiana - Lab288 P4 | ecosystem: Host-associated > Arthropoda: Insects > Digestive system > Gut ... | reverse complement strand
GGATCAATATAGAGGTTCACACTGTCGACTGCACGCAGACCACCAAACTGAATGGTAGCGTTTTTCGCTTCTACCAGGTGCTCACTCATGCCGCATCACCTGCTTTCACGAGATCTTCTTCTGCTGGTACTGCCGAAGCCGAAGCTGAGTTTGGATCGACAGTCGAATCGCCTGCTGACCCCTCGATCTTTTTCTGCGCCTCAGTAGTAAGGAAGCGCTTAGGCCGTACCATCGGTATGATCCCGTCCGGTCTCCACGCCATCATGACGACCATGAGCAAACCGAGTACCAGGTTACGGTAGTTTGCGATCGTCGCAACCACATTCTGCGACAGCGGCAGTTGCCACATGATAAAGGGCAGGCCTGAGGGTCCCGCGAACGCACGGATAAGCTCCGGCGTACCGTAGATGATGATCGCGCCGATGATAACGCCCTTAGTCGAACCCATACCGCCGATGACCACGATGGCCAACACGAGGATCGAACCAAAGAACGCGAAGGTCTCCGGCGAAACCATTCCCTGGACATAGGCAAAGAGCGCGCCGGCCACGCCGCCCCAGATCGCGCTCATCATAATGGCTGAGGTCTTGGTCTTGGTGGTGTTGATGCCCATCGCGCGCGCCGCGACATCGTCATCTTTCAGCGCCGCCCAAGCACGCCCGGTACGGGAGTTCTCCTGTCGCCGCGTGATAATGATGGCGATGATGACAAACAGCAGAATCAGGAGATACCAATAAATATTGGCAGAAAACGAAATACTGTAGTTGCTATTCCCAAGAGGAATATACAGGTTTTTTTGCAGCCAGGCCAAACCGATCGGCATCGGGAGATTCTTACCAGCCGTTGGAATACCAGCGGCGCCACCGGTCAGATGCAAAATATTGTTCTGGGCGCTGACGCGTATGATCTCGGCAAAGCCGAGTGTCACAATCGTCAAGTAGTCGCCTCGCAACCTGAGCACCGCTAAGCTAAGTATCCCACCAAGCAATGCCGCGCCAGCTACTCCAGCAAGGATCGCAACAATAAAGGAGAGGCCCGCAAACTGAGCTGGCAGCGCGTTTGCAACGATCAAACCGATGATCATACCGGCATAGGCGCCCGCCGCGTAAAACGCGATTCGGCCAAAGTCCAACTGGCCGGCATAGCCTACCAGAATATTAAGACCTAAGGCCAGGATCAAATAGAGGCCAATGATCGTAAGGATTCTCGTATAGATTTCTTGACTGGTCGCCGCGAATACAAAGGGTACGAGTATTAAGACGAGTACCAGCACCGCCAACATGATAGTTGACGTTTTACTGTGCTTGCGCGTATGCGAGGGCTCCTTTTTCTTTTTCTTGTCGTAGGCCGGTGTCATCATATCTTTAATTTCATCTGCCATGATTACACCTTCTCTACAACTGAACTACCGAGCAAGCCGCCCGGACGGAATATCAGGATCACGATCAAGATGACGAAGGTGATGACATCCTTATACGACGCCGAAATATAAGCTTGCGACAAGGACTCGATAAGACCAAGCATAAAACCTCCGAGCATCGCTCCTCGCAGGTTACCAATACCTCCGATAACCGCTGCGGTAAAGCTTTTGATGCCGGGCATAAAGCCCATGTTATAGGTCACCGTTCCGTAATAGGCCCCGGAAAACACGCCCGCGATACCACCAAGGGCCGGGCCAATGAAGAAGGTCAAAGCAATGACCGAGTTCACGTTAATACCCATGAGCCCCGCAGCGTCCTGGTCTTGGCTGGTTGCGCGCATTGCCTTGCCTACACGGGTCCGCGCAATGAACAGGTCGAGTACGATCAGCAAGATAACCGAAGTCGCCACAATGATGATGCGCAACGGTGTTATTCCCAAACTTAAATTCTTTCCGCTCAAGTCAACGATTGCGGCTTTTGCGACCACAGCCGGCAGATTGAACGGCTTATTAGGGGCGATCCACAGCAAGAACGCATTCTGCAAAAAGATTGAAACGCCCAAGGCGGAGATCAATGGAGCCAAACGCGGAGCGTGACGCAACGGTCGATAGGCGAAGCGTTCGGTCAACATGCCCAGACAGCCCACCAGCACTGCGGACACCGCCAATATAATGATGAACATTATGATGAGCCCCACGGTCGAGCCGGTGAAAAAACTTCGAAGGCTCTTGAAGAATGAAAGAAACGGGAGCACTTTGCAGATCGCATTCTGTGTTCCCGCGTTGGATAAGAGGAGCAGCGTCCCCAGGCCAATATAAGCGCCCGACATGAACATCTCCGAATGAGCGAAGTTGATCATGAGCAAAACGCCATAGACCATAGTGTAACCGAGAGCGATGAGGGCATACATGCCGCCCAGGGTGATCCCGTTCACCAACTGCGCAAGAAAGTAATTCATAAAAACTGGTTCCTTTGCCCGCGTCTACCTGACAGAACACGGAGGGGGCACCGGGACCCGGCGCCCCCTCACGCACACTAGAAATGATTCTACTACGAATTGACGACGATTACTTATCTGCCTGAGCTTCCCACTTGCCATTAACGACCTTGTACAGGGTGATGACCTTGTTGTTCGGGTCGCCCTTTGAGTCGAAGGAAACCTTACCAGTCACACCGTCAAAGTTAGAAGCAGCAACCGCTTTGATCAAAGCGTCTTTACCTGCAGGTGAAGTAACTTTGTTTACGCCGAGGTCCTTAGCGACCGAATAGGTGGCGTTGATGATCGCGTTCGCCGCGTCATAAGCATAGGCGTCAAACGGAGCTGGCTGCTGGCCAGGGAACATCGCCGTATAGTCCGCTGCAAACTGCTTGCCGTTCGGGAGCAGCTCAACGGGCATGCCTGGGCACGTTGCGTAGCTGCCCTCAGCTGCTGTTGCGCCCGCGCCAGAGATGAACTCAGGTGCATACAGACCGTCGCCGCCCATCATCGGAACGGTAACGCCGCCGCTCTTAAGCTGCTTGCACAGCAGCGCGCCCGCGCCCGTATCAGGAGCATAGGTGCCGCCGAAGTAAACGAGATCAGGCTTGACGGAAGCGATCTTGGTCACAACCGCCGTGAAGTCGTTCTGCTTCTGCTGAGTCGAAGCCTGATAAACAACCGTGCCGCCATTCTTGACGAACTGATCCTTGAAAGCCGCAACAAGACCCTGGCCGTACGGGCTGGAGTCATCGATAAGGGCGACTGATTTGAATCCGAGCGCAGTCGCGCGATTGGCGCCCGTGGGGCCCTGCAAATCGTCGGTTGCGCAGGTACGGAATACATTTTTGAAGCCCTGCTGCGTCAGCGCCGGGTTCGTAGAACCATAGCTGATCTGAACAAAGTTGTTCTCATGATAAACTTTCGAAGCTGCAATCGAAACGGTCGAATTAAAGTGCGCGACCGCGCCGACCATACTCTTGTCAGAGACAAACTGGTTGGCTACTGTTGTGCCAACATCAGCGAGGCTCTGATCGTCGCCTTGTATTACCTTGAACTGGATCTTAAGATCCTTGGCTTCCTGGCTCTTGTTGGCATTGGCGATCGCCAACTGAACAGCACGTAGGCCACCCTGACCAAAGGCTACGTCACCTTGGGTAATCGGGCCACCAAAACCAACGTTAAACGTCTTTGTGGTGCTGCCACTGCCGCCTCCGCTGCCGCAGCCAGTCAGTATCAGTGCAAGAGTCAGCAATGCCGCCATCACACCGAAGACTATCCTGTGGTTCTTCTTCATGTACGTCCTCCTCTACTATGATTACTCGCTTTTTGCCCTGCGGACAAAACAAACCATTGAGATACAAGCGCATCCAATGGCCTGTAATGACAATACCACAGTATTGCTAAACGAACAATGAAGAAAAACTTAACGATGCCCTGAGCGGCAGGAGGCGCGCGTTATCGTCGCGCGCGTCATTTGCAGGATCCAGCTTTCTGATTCTTGCCTGGATTTACGCGCCTTCGCGTGCAATGACGCAGCGAGCAGCCAGGGTGTGTTCTACTGTTTCCAGTCATAGCGCCGTGCTGCGACTATCTCGGAAGGATCAGTGATCTTGCTGACGCGAACATTCGCGCCGGTATAGGGTGCCTCGACATAATAGCCGGCGCCCAAATAGAGAGCGACATGATGGATAGGTGACCCGAAGAAAATGACGTCGTTTTGCTGCAAGGGTCCTGTGACCGGCGAACCCATGAGCGCCTGCGCCGCGCTGCTATGGGGCAGCGCTACCCCGTAGTGTGCGAAGACGTACATCATCAGCCCGGAACAATCGAAGCCCGCCGGGCTTGCCCCGCCCCACACATAAGGTGTGCCGACGAAACTGAGCGCCATCGACGCGGGACTGTTTGGTTCGATCTTAACGTCGGCAAGCTTACCCAGCGTGATCGCGAGGGCTAACTGGCGATCCTGCTCATTGCTGACCTGGGTCGTCCGCTCATAGAGCGCGCGTAACGTGGGGTCCTGGCTTTTCAGGTTCTCCTGAAGCTGAGAGTTGCGTGCTTCGATCTCGATCTTGCGTGCCTTCAGTTCGAATTCAAGGCTACGTGCCGCAGCCCGGTCACTCTTAAGCTTGGTCAGTGTGCCTGCGATGGCGGTCTTCTTGTCATGCAACGTTGAGATAAGACGGGTATCCATGTCATTAACGGACTTCAGGTACTCCAGCCGTGAGTAGAAATCACTGAATGAAGATGAATCGAACAGCAGCTGAAAGGTGCTGTAGCCCCCGTCGCGATATGTTGACGCTGCCCTCTGCCCGAAGTCATGCGCCGCAATGTCGTAAGCCTTGGCAAGCAGGTCGTAGTTGTTCTGCTGGGTCTCGATGTCTGTGTTCAGGGTATCAAGCTCGCTTGAGGCAGCATTGTACTGCTCGGTAGCGATCTCGGTTTCCTGGTTGATAGAGTCAAGCTTCTGGTAGAGCTTCAGCAAGGCCGAGCGCTGCGCAGCCGTGATGCCCTGCACCGTATCGATTGCCGCCTGCGCCCGGGCCTGGGCGGTAGTGCCCGAATCACTCTGCCCGATGACCTCGGTCCCAATAGCTGGCGCGCTCGGCGCCGGGGCTGGCGCCGCACCTGCGGGCGCCACAAGGGCAGGGATCGTCGCCAGCACCAACGAAAGCAGGAGCATGGCGGCATTGACGAATGCTATGGTCGGCAGACGGCGCTGCATGAGTGGTCGAGTGTTCCTTTCTCTGCCTGCAAAACAGCAGGATACAGGAATTAACTAGTATAGCAGGTGGTCGGCAGCCAGGGCGGCAATTAGCCGCTCTGTATTGCACCCGTCATGATAGGTGACCAACCGGCGGTAGTGAGATTCAAACGTGGGATCCTGCGGCGCGCCATACCAACGATCGACCGCGGTGGCAAGCGCTGCGGGATTCCAGCAGACTTCCCCGAACGCGGTACGTTCATCAAGCATGAGCGGAGCACCGTACTGCTGGATGCACTCCTCGAGGTCGCGCCAGAAGAACAACACGTTACTGCCCCCATAGAATGCCGCAAACGATGCCGAGGAGTAGTCCGTGATGAACAACTTGCACACACGGAGCAAGTCGCTGTAGCGCTCGAAGGAGGGGATATGATCGGCCAGGTCGCTTGCGCGAAACGCCTCCAGCATCAAGGGATGTGGCAGAACCCAGACCCGCTCGCGCAGCTCAAGCGGAACACTCTCATACATCGCGCACAGCAGCCGGTAGTAGCCCGTCTGCTCAGGGGCGACCCGCGCCTGGTTAAATTCCCACTCGCGCCAGGTCGGCATCAGGATGATGCGATCGGCGTCCGGCGCTATCTGGTAGTGATCGTAATCCGGCAGGCCGGTGATGTAGAGCGACTCGGGCGTATAGCCTGCCGCGTCGATGAAGTGTTGTGCTTCTGTCTGAGAGGAAACGACAACGCGATGGAAGCGATACGAGCGGATGCCTTCGCGAAACACCTGCCGCAACGGCGAGGCCAGCGACACCATATACATGACGCCATGCTGCAGGAAGACGAAGCGGTTGTGCTGGCTGTTAGCTTTTCGCTGCGCGATCGGACTTGCCACGCGGGACTCCAGCGCGTGCTGCAATCCCTCGGTCCCCATGAACGTGCGGCAAGCGAAGAAATGATAGTAGTGACGCACGGTAAAAGCGTCGATGACGTGCTGGCGACACGAGGAGGGGACGAAGCCCGCCTGGGGACTGGCCGGATCAAGCAGATAGTAGGCACGCGAGTAGCCCCCCTCGCAGAGGCGCTCGAAGAGCACCGAAGCTGACTCCCCATAGCCCTGGAGCTCTTTCTCATAGAGAAGCACCTCATGCGAGCGGGGCGCCACGAGAGCCATCAGATGGGCCAGGCGCAGTTTGAGGCGCTCACGCGCCGTATCGGTGCGATTGATCTTGCGCTGGGCCAGTACGAGCGCGTTTTGCCTGGTCTGCCGGAAATACAGGCTCAGGCCCCGGCTGTGATCGACTGCGATCCGTCCATGGCGGTAGCGTCCGTGGCGGGCGTTGAGCAGGTCGTAGACGAAGGGCACGCGCCAGGTGCGCTCGTCAGTGATGATCTCAAAGTTCAACATGTTGTTGATGATCAGGTCGACGCGCTGCGGCCCGTCGAGATCAATGCTGACCCGCATGAAGTTGAAGTGCAACTTGGTGAAGGGCACGCGCAGGCCGTGGCGCATCAGCATACGCATGCGCACCGGGACCGTACCGGCAAACAAGCGCGTCTGCTTGAAGTTTATCCCCTCAGAAGTCTTATCCAGATAGGCGCACAGGGCAAAATACCCCAACCGGCGCTTCGTCTTCCAGAAGACCGGCGCTATGTTGGCAAAGATCAGTACCTGCATCCAGGCAAGGCTGAGCAGCTCTTCAGTAAGATCCATCAGCGCTCCCCCGCCACCGGCGCCTGGCTACCCTGAGCCATGAGCGGAGTTGAGGCGTCCGAATCTGACAGCACGTGTGCTTTCAGAAACCCTGCCACCTGCGCTGCCGCTGAACCAGGTTCACGAACAAGGTAACGCGCGAAAAAGGCCTGACTGGCCGCGCGCGCCTCGGAACGTGACGCAACACCACGGAGCGCATCGATAAGCGTTGCCGCGGAGAAAAAAGTCGCCTCAGGAAGTTCAAGGGAAGTATCGATGTTTAATCCCCTATCGTTACGATACTCGTCTAAGTCATAATCATAGAACCAGACATTACGCCCGGCAAGAGCCGCCTCAAAAACTACAGCAGAATAATCGGTAATGACGTCGGCGCAGCCAGCCATCAGATCCTGAGTAGAACGCTCCGTCTCCAGGTAGGGCGCCAGGGCCGCCAGCTCATCAGATAAGCCATCACGTTGCAGCTGAGCCGCTGCGAGCGGATGCAGGCTGATCGTCAGCTGCAGGCCAGCGCCCTCAGCTGCGTGAGCAAGCTCAAGAGCAGCCTGGCACCACCGGGCGCGCTGACGGGGGCTATCACGAAAGGTCGGAGCATAGAGCAGGCGCCCCGAGGCGCCCGCAAATGAGCGAAGCGCGCGCAACGTATCGGCACGAGGCAGGAGCATCGTGGCGATACGTTCGGGTTCCACGTTAAACGCTTCTGCGAAAAACGGCACGCTCCCCTCACCCCCGCACAGCACCTGGCTGTAGCCCCGGTGCATGCGCGCCGCCTTCGCCAGCGTCGAAGACCGCCCGCCGCTCGTATCAAGCGTTTGGAGCGAGAACTTCTTTATCGCGCCAAGCGCGTGCCACATCTGCAGGACGTAGAGCCCGGGACGCTGATTGAAGTAGCTGATCGCCGGGCTGTAACCGTCAAGCACCACGGCACGGGAAGACGCCACATCGCGCAACTCCTCGCTCAGGTGGCCAGCTATCGTTTTCAGCGCGCGTGTATCGCCCTCATCATACAGGCAGTGCACCGCGATCTCCAGCTCCGGGTCGGCCGCCCGTAGTGCCTCGATCAGCAGGGTGAAATCAGCCGTGGCCTCACTTGACTGACGTGAGAGCAGGGTCACCTTGCGACGGACCGGATGACGCCGCTTGATGCCCGCATAGTAAAGGTTGGCAAACGGACGGCCCAGGCGCAGCAAAAAGGCAAGCCCGCGGCTGCTGCTGCTCCCGGATGCTTCTTGCGTGCCACCGCCTGCGTCACCGCCCGCGCGCAGCGCCGCGTATTCTGTCGTGCTTATGCTATAAACGCCCAATAAGAAGAACACGAGGTGGGGCGAATAGGCAACGGTGAAGGTATTGTCGAACAGGCTGGTGATCACCGAGATCAAGCACAGGCACAAGGGAAGCGCCCGTGATGCGGGCTCGGTCTTTCGCGTCGCCATCCAGGCCATCAACGCGACAAACGCGGCAAACATGAGCGGGCCGCCCTGCAACCAGGAAGCCAGGAAGTCGTTATGGACGTTCATGCTGAACATCTGCATGACGGTCAGCCACGCCCCCCAGGGATGCGCGCTGATGACCCGCCATGCGGCCGTCCAGAGGTCGCCCCGTCCGGACATCAGCGCATTGAGAAGCTGTGAGGTGAGCGATCCTGAGCCCTGCGCGTTGACCTGTTGATCCGCTGAGACCAGGCGCCCGAGCAGGCCAAAGTCGGCAAGGCGTTGCCTCGTCAAAGCCATGACGACGACCGCGACAACGGCGACCCCCAGCACCGCCAGCACGGTGAAGAAGAGCGCTTTGCGACGCCGGGTCGCAAAACAGAAAGCCTTGATATCTTTGCGGTATATGACCGTTACGCAGATCAGTACCGCCAGCAGGGCAAGGAGCGAGGTGCGTGACGCACTGAAGAACACCACCAGCAGGCTTTCGACCGCAACGATGATGCGCGCCATCCGGTCGCCCTTCCCTGTGCAGGCCCACGCGAACGCAATAACGGCGAAATATCCGAAGATATTCGGGTTGTTAGTAAAGCCCGTCAGGCGCAACGACTCGATATGATTCCAGGACCAGGACGCAAAGGGGCGGTTTGCAACCTGGTTAAGCCAGTAGAAGAAGTTGCCAACCGGGTTTGAGATGCCGAAGTCCCTCAGCAATTCGCCCAGACCGCTGATAACGGCGACCGTCATGATGACGACGAAGAAAAAGGCGATCCAGCGCCGCGGGGTGCGCCGGTTGACCACACCGATCAGGTAAGCAAAGGGCAGGGCGGCGTAAAGCATCCAGTAATTAGTAGCGATCGAGCCTGCGACCCGCACCAGCGGGTCATGGGCCCGCAACGTCCCGGCGATCAATACCGCGAAAGTCACCGCATAGTAGATAATAAGTGGGAGCGCCTCGCGCAGGAGCGCTTTGCGATCGATCTCGCAGCTCCTGCTGAAGAACACCCCGCACGCAACGACCAGGCCGAGCGCCAACACAAGAAACGGCCCGAAGAACATCTTCGGGAAGTGTGGGATGAAAAACGCCCATTTCTTCACATAGAGTACGGTTGCTCCGATGACAAACAATGAAACGATCGCCAGCCACTTCTGGCGGGTAGTCAAAGTCGACCCTTGTTCTGAACGCGCATCATTCTTGCTCATAATATTTTGATTGTAGCAATCATAAAGCGCCCCGGCCTATCATGTAGCTTTTGCGTTGCCGCAGTGCAAGAAGATTTTGCAAAAGGGCAGGCCCCCTTATGAGAAAGACGCGCGAAACGTGAAGAACTTGTTCCCGACGTAGGAGATGACGGTCGAGAAACAAACCGCGACCAGCTGCCCCAACAGCGGGTGGAACTTCAGCACTTGAACACAGAAGACCAAGACACCCATCGAAACCAGCTGCGCGGGAAGATAGACGCCATAAGCGCGCAGCACCTGCCGGAAATAGGCGCCTTCATGCCTGAACACGAAACGCCGCATCGTGTAGGTGCTGACTGGCACCGTCAAGAACCAGGCAATCCAGGTAACAACGGCGTAATAATGGCCGCCAATGAAGCGCAGGGTAGAAGCCTGTGCCGCCATCAGAAGCGAGGCCTCCGGCTTAAGGATCAACCAGAGCAGCGCGAACAAGCCCCAGTTAAAAGCGGTATTGAAAGCGCCGGCGCACAGAAACCGTACGAACTCAAGCGCCCACAACTTTTCGATGAGCGCCTTCAGTTTCTTGATAATCCCCATCCTTTGCCTCAGCTCTGGTTCTCGTGCGTGACGCGTGTCAACTCGATCTCGAAGAACAGCCGGGTCTGCTTGCGGATCGAGTCAATGATCACCCCGCAGACCACTGAAAGAAGTGACATCACGAACAAGCCGATCGAAACGATCAAAGTCGGGAAGCGCAGCACCTGGCCGGTCATGATGAACTCGTCAAGCGGAATCAGGAAAAGCGCGAAAGCCACCAGGAAGATGATCAAAGACGTCAGCCCGAAGAACATGAGCGGGCGGAAATCCTTGAAGAGCGCGAATATCGTTTTGAGTACCCGCAGGCCATCGGGGATCGTGTCCAGCTTGCTCTCGCTGCCCTGAGGCCGGTCACGATACCCAACTGGGTGCTGAGTCACGAGGAAATTTTTATCGAGCGCATGGATCGTCATCTCGGTCTCAACCTCGAAGCCCCCGGAAAACGACGGGTAAGTCTTGACGAAGGGACGCGAAAATGCGCGGGCGCCGGTCATTACGTCGGCGATGTCGCTGTTAAATATCCGATTGATCAGCCACCGGACTCCGCGGTTACCTGTGTTATGAAACGCGCGCTTGTTCTCAGTGAAGTAGGCGCCGGAGAGGCGGTCGCCGACCACCATATCCGCGCGCCCGCTCGCCACGTCAGCGCCAAGCGCGACTACATCAGCAGCCTCGTAGGTGTCGTCAGCGTCGACCATCAGATAGACGTCAGCCTCGATATCACGAAACATCGAACGCACCACGAAGCCTTTGCCCTGCCGATACTCAGGGACGACGATCGCCCCCGCCTGGCGGGCGGACTCCGCTGAATCGTCCGTCGAGTTGTTGTCGTAAACATAGACCGTCGCTTCAGGCAGGAGCTTATAGTAATCCGCGACCACCTTCGCGATCGTGGTCCCCTCGTTATAGCAAGGCAGCAGGATAGCTGTTTTCATATCAGTTCCTTCTTCTAGTTAATGATCGTCAGATCCCTAGTTCATAATTTATCGGCATTGACAAGCCCGTAATGTCATTTTAGCAGGCGCCGGATTAATTGCCATCTCAAGTGCAATTCATGACGGATGACACCCCTGGGGTATTCTGTAGATAAAAGATTTATTCTATTCTAGGTAAAGGATTTAATGCGTCATAAGTAAAGGATTTCGTATCTATGCGCTGCGAGGTTAATTGTCATCATCTCGGCTCTTTATAACATGTGAAAGTTTTTCTTTTTGCTTTAAAAACAAGATCCAAAAGAGGCAAGTAGCAAATATGCTCACAAAAAGAAGCCGATAGGTGAAAAGCGCATTCGCTACTGAGTGATTAAGCGCGAACATATACCAAAAGAAAGGCACTGCGGCAAAAGCCCAGATAACGAAAAACGAGCGGAGTCTCGTACGCAGATCGGTCTTTTTTGTGAATAACATATAAACTAACGTGATAATAAAGCCCGCGATAACAACAGCCGCTAAAGCGAGAAGCGGAAGCGACTTCCCTGTTCCAACAAGGTTATAACTGAACCACTTAATATTCCGCATGATCCCAGTCAAACGTAAGCTACCCGTCAGGCCTTGTGCTCCCGATGAGCCGGCGCGATATGTGACTTGCGAAAGGATCGACTTTAAAGCGGCCGGTCCTTGTAAAGCAGCGACCATTATCCACTTGATCGCCCAAAAACAAACATAACCTATACCCCAGCACACAAACCATAAGAAAATACGCCGTACACGCAGTGGGGTACCTTTTTTCAGAGCTGCCGCAATAAGATAGAGCGCCGGAAGGCAAAGACTAAGAAGCGGTATAGTCAGAAAATCAAAGAATGCTGTACCTATCCCCAAGCTGAGGAACAGCAGATAATCCCATCGAGTCATTTCTTTGTGTTTCAAAAGCAGCGCAGCAGTAATAACCCCAATAAATGAAATGAGAAACATCGTTGAAGTCTGGAAGTTGAATACGGTAGCCCAATATCCAACCAATAAGAGCGAAAACACGAATGTCACCGCGCCAACCCATCCTGAGACCTTTCGAAAAGCGATGGCCGCGCCAAGCATCAAGAGAAGGCTTATCACGATGTTAAGTTTTACCACGGTACTATAAGAAAAAAGAGTAAGAGCGGGTCGTAGCGTGACTAAATAGCCATGCCAATAGCGAGTGTAATTTACGAGGGGAACAGGTTGTCCCATAACTTGCTTGTTCAATAATTTTGTTTCAGTACCGGGATCATGCGACGCTGTCAAAGTCGGACTGAGAATTATTTGTTTAAGCGGAGTATACCCGGGATAGTGAGTGAGGGACTCCGACATCATGAACGCATCAGAGAGTCCATCCAAGATTACTTGCGAACCAGCGAACTTTTCAATTGGATGTTGCCCTCGAGAAACAATCTTTTGTCGATCCTGGGCAATGTGCCCCTGTATCCTGGCGCGCGGTAAAAACGCAGTCGCATAAAGAAGCCCGAAAAGAATGGCGCCTAATCCAATAAAAAGCATGAATGCCTTACAAATTGGGACTAGACTACCTGAAGCCCCCCCCCCCTACAATTTTCTTCTGGTTGCTCATATCAGTCCTTCCTGAAAGGTATCTATCGCAGTGCTAACTTTTGCAGGAACAAGGTCTCGGCTATCGTGGTACGTTCCAGCTCGGCGGGGTCGACGCTCTCGTTGCCACCGTGGATCTTGCTGGACTCGGCGTCTGCGGAGCCAAAAACGAGGAAGTCCGCCTCAGGCGCGATCTTCTGGAGCTCGGTCATCAGCGGGATCGAGCCACCACTCGCTTTGACCTGGAGTGGGCGCCCAAACGCCAACTCGAAGGCGTGGCGCGCGGCTGTCAGGAAGCGCTCACTCGGATTAAAAGAGAACGGGCTGCTCTCGTGGGTCTCGACGATTTCGAGTTGGGCGCCGAAGGGTACGTGGCGCCGGAGGTGCGCCTCAAGTGCGTCAAGCGCCTCGCGCCCGGTCAATCCCGGTTGGAAGCGCAGACTGAGCGCCGCTGCGACCTCCGGGATGACGATGTTGGACGAACCCTGGATAGAGGGCAGCTTATCAAGGCCGATGACCGAGAGGCTCGGGTGAGACCAGAGGCGCGCCGAAAGGCTGCCGACCCCGGCGAAGTCCACTCCCTCAAGAAGTCCTGCCTGCTCGCGCAGCAAGTCAGCGGGATAGTCGATGCCAGCATAGTCGGCGCCTTCCAGGCCGGGGATCTGCGTGGAGCCGTTCTCGCCATAGCATCTGCCCATCATCAGCAGGAAGGCCACCATCGCGTCCGGCGCAGCGCCGCCGAAGAGCCCCGAGTGCAGCGCCTGTTTGATCGTACGCACGGTCACGGTAAGCGCCACGGTGCCGCGCATCGCGGTGGTTATCGTTGGCTTGCCGACCTCCATATCACCGTCATCGCTGACCAGATAGACGTCTGCCGCAAACATCTCAGGCTGGGTGGTCACATAGCTGTCAAGCGCGCTGACGTACTCTTCTTCGCCCTCGATACAGATCTTGATGGTGAGCGGCGCCGTGCCATCCTCACGCAAGCCCAGTGCCCGCAGCGCGGCCAGGTGGCTCACAATACCGTTCTTGTCGTCAGCGGCGCCCCGGCCATAGTAGCGGCCGTCAGGTCTCTGGGTCATCTGGAATGGGTCAGTCTCCCAGCCCTGCTCCTCGACAGGAGCAGGCTGAATGTCATAGTGAGCATAGAGCAACACGGTCGGCGCGCCGTCTGGCCCAGGGATCTCTGCCCACACCAGTGGCAGCTTGCCGCCGATGTCGCGGATCTCGGCATTGGCGACCCCCGCATCACGCAGCATCTGCAGCACCTCTTTGGCACAGTTAAGGCCCGGCTCCTGATCGTAGCCGTCGAAAGCCAGCGAAGGGTAGCCCACGAGCGTGCGCAGCTCAACAAGTGCGCGCCGAGACTGCGCTTTTGCGGCCGCGATCACGTCAGTCGCCTCTGCGTTCCAGTTATCAGTTGGCATGTTGCTCAGCCTCTCGTTTTCCAAAACCCTGGACGGCATAAGTACCACTGCGTGGGTCGCGTTCGATGACGATGTAGCCTTTCTCGGCCGCTTCTTCCAGTAGCTGATTGAAGCTGCGATAGCCATAGCTGCGCTCAGAGAACTGCGGCAGCTTACGCCGGATTGTGTCCTTGATGCGGGAGCTGTGGATGTTTGTGATGTTATCGCGCAGCAGGGCGTCAACCGTCTCAAGCAGCAGCTTATAGACCGTGCGCTGCTTGCGCGGGACGTCAGTGCCCAACTTGGGAACCTCTTTGCTCGCCCCGATATCATCGTAGAAGATGAACTCATCGCAGTTGGCCGCAAGCAGGTCGCTCGTGGCCTCGCGCATGCCGACGCCGATGACGGTCTTGCCGTACTCCTTGAGCTTGCTGACCAACGGCAGGAAGTCCGAGTCCCCACTGATGATGACAAACGTATCGATGTTGCCCCGCGATGAACAGTACTCCATCGCGTCAACGACCAGGCGGATGTCCGCTGAGTTCTTGCCGCTGATTCGGCGCTGGGGGATCTCGATCAGCTCGATGCCGAGCTCATGGAGCGGCGTCACATAGCTGGGATAGTTCTGCCAGTCGCAGTACGCGACCTTTGCAACGATTTTGCCTTTCTCCAGCAGGCGATCGAAGACCTTACGCATGTCAATGGTCTGGTTCGTTTTACGCTTACGCCCATTAGGCAGGTCCTTGAGTCCCAGGACCAGGTTCTCGAAGTCGATAAAGACGCCGAGCGAATGTTCAGTTGTAGTATCAGCCATAGATGGCTCTCCTTATCTCTAACTCGGTCTCATTTCGTCTAAGCCGCTCAGATCGGCACCGCACGGGACAAAGCCCAGTGCGCATCGCTCTTCGGGGCTTACACGAAACGATTCCTTCGTTATACATCATAATATGAAACAGTCTTATCAAATTTCTATTTATGGCTCTTCAAATAGCACCGACTCGTCTGTTCCGCGCTCGCGAGCGATCAGACGCAGGCGGGTGCGGGCCAACGATGCCTCCAACCCTACCGGATAGCTGTGGGGGCGAAGCCAGCGCTTGTGGGTCTCATCAAGGGTCTCCAGGCCGGCCAGAGTGCGCGCGCGGATCTCGCTCAGCGCAGGCGATGGCGCGTCCGCGCAGGGCAGGCCTCCAGAGACGACCGCGGTCAGCAGCTCGCGACTTTGTGCGTCCGGGGCAAAAGTCTTGCTGCGAGTCATATCCGCCGGATCAAACATGGTGACCGGACCTGCGGGCACAGGTGGTTGCCCGGTGTCAGTGCCGGTGACAAACACCCCTGGGGTATTTGTCACATCGTAGACGAGGTCCCCGTCCAGCCTGCCGTCGGAGCGATAATAGCGCCGCACATTCTGCAGGCCGGGGATCGTCGTCTTCGCGCTCTGGTCGCTGAGTTTGAGCCGGGGTTGCCAGACACCCTGCTCGTCGACCAGCGCGCTCAATTTATAGACTCCGCCGAGCGCCGCTTGCGGATAACCGGTGGCAAGCCGGGTACCGACCGCCCAGACATCGATAGGCGCGTCCTGGTCTTTAAGCGAGGAGATCGTATATTCGTCGAGTTCATTGCTGCAGTAGATTTTCGTGGCGCCAAATCCTGCTTCATCAAGCAGCGCGCGCGCCTGCTTGGATCGCCAGGCCAAGTCCCCGGAATCGATACGGATGCCCAGGAGCTCACGGCCTTGTTCGCGCAGCTCACGTCCCACGGTGATCGCGTTTCGCACCCCTTGCAGCGTGTCGTAGGTATCGACCAGCAGCACCAGGTTGTTGGGCGCGGACTGGGCGTAGGCACGAAAAGCCGTCAGCTCGTCGTCAAAGGCCATGACCCAGCTGTGCGCGTGAGTGCCTGCCACCGGAATGCCAAAGCGCTGTCCCGCCTCAACGTTGCTGGTCGCCGAGCATCCGCCGATGTAGGCCGCGCGCGATGCAAGCAGGCCGCCGTCAGGCCCCTGGGCGCGACGCAGGCCGAACTCAAGCAGCGGGGCGCCTTCTGCCGCCAAGGTACAACGCGCCGCCTTCGTCGCGATCAGGGTCGAGAAGTTGATGAGGTTGAGCAGCGGCGTCTCCAGCAGCTGACATTGCTCGATGGGACCCGTGATGCGCAGCAAGGGTTCCTGCGCAAAACAAATCTCCCCCTCACCGATGGCCCTGACATCAACCGTCAGCCGCAGGTCGCGCAGGTGTTGAAGGAACTCCGGGCAAAAGAGCGGTGAGCCGTCAGGGGCAGGCAGCGTGGACAGGTAATCAAGCTCCGACGGACTGAAGCGCCAGTCGCGCAGATACTCGAGCACCGGACCAAGACCGGCAGCAACAGCAAAGCCCCCGTCGAAGGGGTTCGAGCGGAAACTCAGGATGAAGCAGGCCTGACGCTCCTGGAGCCCCGCATGAAAGTAGCCCTGCGCCATCGTCAGTTGGTACAGGTCGGTGCGCAGCGCCGATGACTCAGCCATCAAGTTTTTCTCCTAACAGTTCGTTTACCACCTGCGGATTAGCCTGGCCATGGGTCTCGCGCATGACTTGGCCGACAAAAAAGCCCATGAGCCCCGTCTTGCCGCTGCGGTACTGCTCGACTTTGTCTTGATTCGCGGCACAGATCGCGTCAACGATCGCCGCCAGCTCACCTGTATCGCTGACCTGCTTAAGCCCCCGGCGCTCGATGATCGTCACCGGCTCTTCGCCGGTCTCGACCATATCAGCAAAGACCTCCTTGGCCTGCTTGCCTGAGATCGCCCCCTCGTCAGTCAGCATGATCAGCGCAGCAGCGGCTTCCGGCGTCACTTTGCTCGCAGGTAGCTCCTCCCCGGCGGCATTAAGCACGCCGATCAGGTCATTGATGATCAGGTTAGCGAGCGGTTTGGCCAATGCGCCCACCTTGGCGCCCAGCGCCCCGGCAGCTTTCTCGTAGAAGGCGCAAAGCTCAAGGTCATCAGTCAGGATCGTCGCATCAGTTGTCGGCAGCCCGTAGTCAGCACAGAAGCGCTTCTTGCGCGCGTCCGGCAGCTCGGGCAGGCGCGCCGCGATGCGCTCAACAAACTCATCGGAAAACTCAAAGGGCACCATGTCCGGCTCCGGGAAATAGCGGTAGTCGTTAGCCTCCTCCTTGGAGCGCAGCGAGCTCGTGACCTTGCGCCCGGCGTCCCAGTGACGCGTCTCCTGCACCACGTGGCCCCCGTCCTCAAGGATCTCGGCCTGGCGCACGATCTCATAGGCCACGGCGTCATGGAGCGCCTTAAACGAGTTCATGTTCTTGACCTCGGCGCGGATGCCCAGTTCCTTGGCTCCGCGGGGGCGCAGGCTGATGTTGGCGTCAACGCGCATCGAGCCGCTCTCTAAATTGCCATCAGAGATGCCAAGCGTCAGCCAGATCAGGCGCAGTTTCTGCACAAATCTACGTGCTTCCTCCGGCGTGCGGATATCGGGTTCGCTCACAAGCTCCATGAGCGGCGTGCCAGCCCGGTTGTAGTCGACCAGAGAGTGGGTTGCGCCCGCGATGCGCCCCTCGCTACCGCCGATATGCACCATCTTGCCGGTGTCCTCTTCCAAGTGGATGCGTGTGATGCCGATGCAGGTCTCATAGCCGTTTTCAGTGGGCGTTACCGCGCCAGGCTGCGCGCGATCCAGGCGCTCATCGAGCCCCTCCTTGCCCACTTCGATCGTCAGCTGCCCTTCCTTGCAGAACGGACGGTCATACTGCGAGATCTGGTAATTCTTGGGCATGTCAGGATAAAAGTAGTTCTTGCGGTGGAATTGGCTGACCCGCTCGATCTCACAGCCGGTCGCCAGGCCCGCGAGCACGGTCCACTCGATGGCCGCCTCATTAGGTACCGGCAGCGCGCCCGGCATGCCCATGCAGACCGGGCAAACTCGCGTGTTGGGCTGGCCGCCGTGAGCGGTTTCACAACCACAGAACATTTTCGTGCGCGTCGCGGTGATCTCGGTATGGATCTCCAGGCCGATAACGGGTTCCCAGGTTCGTATCACCTCTTCGAGTGTCTTGCGCATCTTGGCTTTCCTTTCTTGTAACCGGGCACTCGTGCGCCCTAAGGCGCTGATCCCGACGTCTGGTTCTGCGCGGGCGGAGCATACAGCAAGACCGGCAGGCCTAGCTGATAGTCCTGAGCACCGGCAGGGAACTGCTGCGTGACCACACCCGCATGTTGCCCGGCAGGCAGCGGAACGACCCAGGGAGTCAGTCCGATCGAGCGCAGCTTATCCTGAGCCGTTGCAAGTTGCGTGCCAAGCAAGCTGGGGACTTTCACCAGGGGGTTCGTTCCGGCGCTTACCAATATGCCAACCGTGGCGCCAGCATCAAGGTGTGTATCGTTTGATTGCGGGGTCTGGGCAACCACCTTCCCCGCAGCAGCCGAGCTGGTCACGATATGGCGTACGTCAACATTGAAGCCGGCATCCCTGAGCGCTTTGACCGCAGCTGCCTCGTCCTTGCCCGCAACGTCCGGTACGATCATGCCACTGGCCGAGTTCCCCTGACTGATCAGGACCATGACCACTGAACCTGGCATCGCGACCCCAGTCGAAGCCGGAGTCTGCGTCACTGCCTCGTTCACATTGCCGAACGTCGTCTGCGCGAAGTAGAAGAGCGGGATGAATCCCTGGTCACTCAAGAGCTTTGTCGCGTCTGCCTTCGACAGGCCCATGACTTTCGGAACAGGGATGGGAGAGCGCATCGACCCCTGACTGATCAGCACGGTGACCTGCGAACCGCTGTCCACCGTCGTGCCCGCAACCGGGAGTTGCCCAACGATCTGACCCGGCGGCACCACATCACTGAAAGTCTTGGCCTCCTGATAGATCAGGCGTGATTGGACCAATGTGGCATTAGCGTCAGTCAAGGTCTTATTTAGAACGGAAGGCACCGCTACTTGGTCCGAGGCCTTCGCGGTGGTCAGGTCCACTGCAGAGCCCCTTGCTACTTTCACATCGACCATCGGGCTCTGATCGACGACTGTCCCTGGTTCGACATCGACCGATTCTTTTTCCAACAGCTGTCCGACCTTGAGGTGCTTTTTGTTGAGCGCCGAGACAGCGTCGGTCTGGCTCATGCCGACCAAATCAGGAACAGCCACTCGCCCATAGACCTGGTACCACGTGAACGCCCCAGCGATCAGCAGGACGATCAGCCCTCCAATGATCAAGGCTACCTGGAGCTTGCGATAGGACTTGGGGGGTTCGTCAGCTTCTGCGATCAAGCGCTCTTCAGCAGCCGTCATGGCATTCTGTGCGCGGTCCAGCACCCCGAAGAATCCTCTCATTGGCGGTTCATCGCCTGCGCCCAGGGCATCAAAGGCGTCTTCGCTCTCGTCTTTGGGGACAATGTCTGGGTCCGGAAGTGTTGAGGTGCTGATATCCTGGCGCAAGACCTCAAGCGCCTGGTCGATAGCGCCCGCATCAGCGACAGCCGAAGCTGCCTTCTCCTCACGGATGTGTTGGATGACCGCCGCGTCGACTTGATCCTTCTTTGCGCCCGGCTTCTGCTTTGGCTTCTTTGCAGCCGACTTCTTCGCCGCTGCCTTCTGTTTGGGTTTTTTCGCCGCTGGCTTTTTTGCATTCGGTTTCTTCGCCGCTGGCTTCTTCGCCGCTGGCTTTTTTGTATCCGGCTCTTGTTTCAGCTTCTGATCCGACCCCTGAGCCGGCTTTTGTTCCGTGTTGGTTTTGGTCTGCTTCTTCTCGCTCACGCCAGAAGCAGAACTCGGTTCCTTTTCAGTTTTCGACTCCGCGCGAGACGGAGGCGTTGATTTCGACTTACCAGACATCAGACACCTGCAAGGCTCTCCATCACGCGCTGGTACGGAAACTGATAGTCTTGCTCAAGCGCTGAAGCTGCGCGGAAGATGCTCGCCTCATCGAAGTGGTTCGCTATCAGCTGCACCCCGAGCGGCAGCCCTGCGGCAGAAAGCTTCGTTGGCAAATGCATGCCAGCGTTACCTGCCAGGTTGACCGGGATCGTGAAAACATCGGATAGATACATCGAGAGCGGATCGGCCGTCTTCTCACCCAGCTTGAACGCAGGGGTCGGCGCCGTCGGCGTCAGGATCAGGTCGAAGTCAGCGAACACGCGGTCGAAGTCCTGCTTGATGACCGTGCGTGCCTTCTGTGCCTGCGCGTAATAGGCGTCATAGTAACCGGCAGACAGCGCATAGGTCCCGATCATCACGCGGCGGATCGTCTCCGGCCCGAAGCCCTCCGCACGGCTGCGCATGTAGAGGTCGAGCACGTCGGTGGCATCCTCTGCCCGTAGGCCATAGCGGATCCCATCGAAGCGCGCGAGATTGCCGCTCGCCTCGGCTGGCCCAACGATGTAATAGGCAGAAAGCCCGTACTCAGTACTGGGCAGGGTGGCTTCACCCACTTCGGCGCCCAGCTTGGTAAGGCGCTCCGCTGCGTCGAGCACACCCGCCTTGACCTCCGGATCAAGTCCTTCAAGCTCAAGGAAATCGGTGGCCACCGCCACACGCAGGCCCTTCAGGTCAGCGCCCAGCGCCTGACTATAGTCCGGCACCGGCGTATCCACACTCGTCGCGTCGTAGCGGTCTTTACCGCTGATCGCCTGCAGGGTAAGCGCTGCATCACGCACCGTGTGAGAGAACGGCCCGATCTGGTCAAGAGAAGAGGCAAAGGCTACGCAGCCATAACGCGAAACACGTCCGTAGGTGGGCTTGAGCGCTACGACCCCGCAGCACGCGCCCGGCTGGCGGATCGAGCCGCCGGTGTCGCTGCCGAGTGTGATAGAGGCCAGGCCCGCTGCTACCGCCGCAGCCGAGCCACCGGACGACCCACCCGGCACCCGCTGAAAATCCCAGGGGTTGTGCGTAGGCCCGAACGCCGAGTTCTCCGTCGAGGAACCAAAGGCGAACTCATCCATGTTGAGCTTGCCGAGCGGCAACGTGCCCGCATCAAGCAGGCGGCGCACCGCCGTGCAGTCATAGACCGACTCATAGTTTGAGAGAATGCGCGACGAACAAGTCGTGCGCGTCCCCAGCAAGTTCATGTTGTCCTTAAACGCTACCGGCGCACCCACCAGCGCGCTATCCGGCAGTCCGTCGCCAGGCGTAGCCCCTGCCGCAAGCTTCTCGTCAAGCGCGTCAGCCGCGCCGTAGGCCAGCTCTTCGGCGCGCTGGTTGTAAGCATGAACATGCTCATCGCAGGCGTCCATGCTCGCATAAGCCGCATCGACGACCTCGCGCGCAGACACCTCGCGCGAGCAGACCAGCTGCGATATTTCCGTCGCTGGCCGAAACATCAGGTCCTGAGGGTTTATAGCAGTAGTCATCAGGCATCAGCCCCCGGGCCAATGATCCGCGGAATCAGGATCGCATCGTCCTCGCGCGCCGGTGCGTTGGCGAGCGCCCTCTCCCGGTCAAGGCCTGTGACTGGCACATCCTCGCGCATCGAGTTGACGAGCGGGATCGAGTGCACCATCGGCTCAACGTCAGCCAGATCGAGCTGTGAGATCTGATCGATGTAATCGAAGACCCCGTTCAGCTCGGTCTGCAGCGTTGCAACCTGCTCATCATCCAGCGCGATACGCGCCAACAATGCCACATGGCGCACTTCCTCTTGTGTTAATGCCATAGCTACCTTTCATTGCAAGGACTTCTCAGCCCCCAATATCGCTCTTACCCTATTATACGGAACAAAAAGAGCCCCTCGCGAAAAACGCAAGAGGGCTTACAGAAAAATGGGCCTCTAATAGTTCGTAAGATGTGCGATCGAGTCTTGGATTATCACCGGGTTATACGAAGGATCCAACCATTTGAGCACCGAGACGACATGCGCCTGTGATGCCGCGGTACATCCTGCTGTATAACTGGCGCTCCCGCTGCAGTGGAAGAATATGCCGCTTCCGGCGCCTGGTGTTCTCGCCGTATTGTATTTGATCACAAATCCGTAATTATAATAAGGCCGGATATAATACATTTTTTCATTGGCTGGGTCCTTCCAGAGCGGGCTTGAGGTCGAGACATTTTGCAAGGTGTTGTAAACCGAGGGATAAGCCGGGTTTTCAACCCAGACATCACCAGATTTGAACAGGTGATAGGACAGCTTTGTTCCCGGGTTACCATACTCTCCAAACGCCATGCCAACCAAATACTTGCCCGCGGGAGACCGGGAGTCGCCTTCTTTGGTTTTGCCCAGGCCGTTCTTTCCCAGAATGCCCGGCATGGACGAGACCAGATGCCAGCCTGAACTTGTTTTTTGATAGGTATTGATCGTTGCGGATCTCGATGACAAACTGGGGGCGGTGACCAGGATTAATTGCCGGGCGCTTCCCAGGTTCTTCATAGCATTGACTGTCTGAGCATTATTACAAAAAGCTGTCCCGTGTATCATGATGCGGTCGATGGTAACGGGTTTGGCAGATGAGGTGATTGTAACCTTTAGGGTATGGGTCTTGGCTGCATCCAATCCCTCCCGATGAAAGAGCGCCTGCTTATATTGAGGTTGCGGGGTGGTCAGTGAGAGAGACTTTTGGGTTATTCCGTCAAGGACTACAGAGACAAAACCATACGTTGAGGCAGTGATGCCGACCCATTCGATGCTGTTGCCTTTAAAGGAAACCTGAAAAGAGGCGCCCTTCGTACTACTGAGTTTTACGGCGCCATCATAAGACCTTGATGAGGACACTTTATTCCAGCTACCTGAGTAGACGATAGAGGAGTGCAGCTCGTAATAACCGTTCCATCCATTACCTGTCTCGGTAGCGGGTGCAAATATACGAGCAGAGCCATTGTGTACCATGATGCGATCAACGCAAGCTGCTGTTGGCGTGGCAGAGACGACTGTGATAGTTAAGGTATGGACAACAGCAGCGTTTAGTCCCGTTTTGTGAAACAAGGCCTGCTTGTAGTAAGTCTTATTAGTAGTCAAATTGATAGTGCCCTGGCCGACCCCATCAAGGGTGACTCGCGCTTTTCCGCAGGTTGATGCACGGATGCCGTCCCATTCGATGCCATCTCCTGCAAAACGGATCTGAGCGGCAGCGCCTGCTTGCTTGCTGTAATTAAGTGCGCCGCCGCTATTGGCAGGGTTAGTTGCTTTACCCCAGGCGCCGATGAAGTAGATAAAGCTACTGGTCTCTTCGTAGGCAGTCCACCCATTACCAACGTTTGTTGCAGGACTGGGTGCGGGATCAGTAGCGGCAGCACCGGCATTGCTGAGTGGCAGCATGCTGAAGATGATCAGAGTCGAAAGGATATAAACCAGTATCTTTGGAAAACACTTCATGGATAAATCCTTATCTCTTATAGATCTTTCTCCGATGCCCCACATCAAGAACATGGATCAGGATTTTGTCATCGATGATGTCTGCTACGATCCGGTAGCTCCCAACCCGATATCTCCACGCCCCAGAGAACTCACCAGTCAAACTTTTTCCGTATCTGCGAGGGTCGCTACATCCTTCCAGTCTTTCCTCTATCCATGAAACAATAAGCTGCTTGTTCGGAGGATCTATTTTGCTAAGCGCTTTACTGGCACGCTGAGAAAACTCCACCTGATACGTTTTACTCATTTGAGGCCATGCATCTCTTTGATCTCATCCAGAGTGTACGTTACGGGATTTTTCTCGAACTCCTCTTTCGCTTGCCGATATAGCTCAAGATCATACTCGTCCTCGATCTTGTCAAGAATCGCCAGACGGATCACATCAGAAACAGAGCGTCTCTCCTGGGCAGCGTAGCTTTTGATCAGCTGGCTCTCTTCATCGGATAGTCTGATAGTTGCCGAAGCCATCGTCTCTCCTTTGTTTACATTGTTGTTACTTGTACTACATTGTACATGTTCTTTGTGCAACTAGCAACTTGTCAATCCGAGTGACGGCGACATCTCCTCTTACTCTTACGCCCATTTCTCATTTGATAACAGATGCTACGGTCTTTATGAAATCATTTTGCGAGATATTCTGCGAGTAAATCCAGAAGCCGGTGTTCTTATAAAAGAATTGCGCGCAGAACAAATCCGAATAGTGACCCATCATCATACCGAGCAAATCGTTTGCTTCATCAGTATAGTGGCCTATCACCATATCAACCCCGTTTATCTTCGAGACAGCATCGGGCTTATAATTTGAAACATCGTTATACTGATTCAGATCCGCAGCAGATTCATTATTCTTAGTAGGATTATACATATGAGATACTACATCGCCTGCCTGAAAATAAGATAACCGTTGTTTGCTGACAGCCACCAACAGCATTTTGCTATAAGAGGAATCGATGCTCCCCGTGTCGGTCCAAACGCCCGGCGCCTCTTTGGCCTCGGAAAGCCCCTTTGGAATATAGGATGGAACAATATTCACCCCATAATAGCTGCTTATCTGCTGTGTTGTCATCGGGGGAGGAGCATCAGCAGGAATCATGGGCCCACCGGGATTGGATGTGTCCAAGCCGAAGGGAATTTTCAACTCAATCACATGAACAACATTTTGCGGCTGAACGGTCTTCACACGGGCAGTCTTTGTGCTGCTATTCCAATGAAGAAACACCGCCGAAGAAACAGCCAGCAACACTAGGCATACGCCTATCGGGATACCAATCTTAGCAATTTTGCTTCTGACGTTTTTCATCTTCTCTGACCTGGCATTCTCTGTAACTCTTAATTGTTTCCTTATTATCTCACTTACTTGAGTAACAAACACCCCAAGGGTGTTTGTTACGGGCACCAGTAGGCGCGGGGTTACACAAAAATTGAGCACCCCGTAGAGTGCTCAATTTTCTGACTTTTAGATCCCGGGTCAAGCCCGGAATGACGACCGCTTTGGTAACTTTGTTAGTCCAGCAGCGACATGACCACCATGGGCGCAGCGTCGCCCTTGCGAGGACCCAGCTTCATGATGCGGGTGTAGCCGCCTTCGCGGCCCTCAAAGCGCTCCGACTCTTCGAAGAGCTTCGCCACTAGTTCCTGGTCGCCAATCGCAGCGATCGCCAGGCGGCGCGCATGCACATCGCCCTTCTTGGCCCAGCCGATGACCTTGTCCACGTCGCCGCGGATCTCCTTGGCGCGTGTCTCGGTCGTCTTGATACTTTCATGCTTAAGAACAGCCGCTACCAGGCTCTTGCGCATCGCAGCAGTGTGCGAGGCGTCAGTGCCCAGCTTGCGGCCTTTATATCCGTGTCTCATGGGCGTTCTCCTCCTAGAGCTTCAAGTTCAGGCCCATATCGATGAGCTTGTCCTTGACTTCCTCGATCGATTTGGCGCCGAAGTTGCGAACATTCAGCAGGTCGTTCTCGGTGCACTCGGTCAGCTGGCCGATCGTGTTGACGCCCTGGCGCTTCAGGCAGTTGTAGGCGCGAACCGACAGATTAAGCTGCTCGATCGGCGTATCCAACTGGCCGTACTCGCCCTCACTGAACTCAGAGAAGATCGACTCATCATCGATGGGCGTGATGGTCTGCTCGACAAAGAGCTGCATATGCTCATCGATGATACGCCCGGCGCGAGCGATAGCGTCATCAGGCGCCATCGAGCCGTTCGTCTCGACCTCGATGGTCAGTTTCTCGTAGTCGGTACGTTGGCCGACACGGGTGTTTTCCACGTTCGAGGTGCAGCGGACCACCGGTGAGAACAGGCTGTCGACCGGGATCACGCCGATGGCGTCGCCCGGCTTCTTGTTGCGGTCGCCTGTAACGTAGCCGCGCCCGGTCCCCAGATGCATATAGACGTTAAGGCTTGCGTTCTTGTTGAGCGTCGCGATGACGTGGTCAGGGTTGACCAGCTCGAACTCACTCGGAACGCTGAGGTCAGCGCCGGTTACCGTGCGTGGGCCAGTTACAGAAAGCAGGGCCTCGCCCGTACCCTCGCCGATGCCCGTCTCGCGAAACACCAGGCCTTTGACGTTAAGTACGATTTCGGTAACGTCCTCATGGACGCCCTCTACTGTAGAGAACTCATGCTGTACGCCGTCAATCCTGATGCTCGTTACAGCTGCCCCCTCCAATGAGGAGAGCAGCACGCGGCGCATGCAGTTACCCAGCGTCCAGCCGAACCCACGATCAAGGGGCTCAACAATATAACGTGATGTGTGCTCGTCCAGCTCTTGAACGGTAACACTTGGCTTCATGAAGTCACTCATTATCCCGTTCCTTTCTTACTTGGAGTAGAGCTCGACGATCAGGTGCTCGCGGACCGTGATGTCGATCTGCTCGCGCTTCGGCATTGAGAGTACCGAACCTTGCAGTTTCTCGATATCGACCTCAAGCCAACCAGGCACCGTTGAACGCTCGTTTGAGACGATGGCCGCCTTAATGACCAGCAGGTCCTTTGATTTGGTCGCAACGCCCACCAGGTCGCCTTCGCGTACGCGCATCGATGGGATGTCGACACGACTACCATTGACTGTGATGTGCCCATGACGGACCAACTGACGCGCTTCTGCGCGCGATTTCGCAAATCCCAGGCGATAGACGACGTTGTCCAGGCGGGTCTCCAGCAGGATCAGCAGGTTCTCACCCGTGATGCCTGGCTGGCGGCTGGCCAACACATAGTAGCCGTGGAATTGTTTTTCGAGCATACCGTAGGTACGCTTCGTCTTCTGTTTCTCGCGCATCTGGATCCGGTACTCGGATTCGCGCGGACGCTTCTTGCCGGCTTGTCCCGGCGGGTAGGGATGCTTTTCCATAGCGCACTTATCGCTGAAGCAGCGGTCGCCTTTCAGGAAGAGCTTCTCTCCCTCGCGACGGCAGAGTCGACAAGTGGCTCCTCTATATCGTGCCATGTAGGTACTCCTCTATCTGCACACTGCTAGACGCGGCGGCGTTTACTCGGACGACAACCATTGTGCGGGATCGGGGTCACATCCTGGATGGATGTGATCTCAAGCCCGGCGGCCTGAAGGCTGCGGATCGCGGTCTCGCGGCCACTCCCCGGCCCCTTGGCGAACACGGCGACTTTACGCATGCCATGCTCTTGGGCAACCTTTGCCACGGCCTCAGCAGCCAGCTGAGCCGCAAACGGGGTCGACTTTCGCGAGCCTTTGAAGCCCGAGGTACCAGCGCTCTGCCAGGCAACAACATTGCCCGCAGGGTCGGTGATCGTCACGATGGTGTTGTTGAAAGTGGATTTGACGTGCGCCTGGCCGACCGCGATATTCTTGCGCTCGCTCTTCTTCAGGCGGCTACGTACATTCTTCTTAGGAGCCATGCCTTATGCTCCCTTCTTCTTCGCGCCGATCTGACGACGCGGCCCTTTGCGGGTACGCGCGTTGGTATGCGTCCGCTGGCCGCGCACCGGCAGGCCACGACGATGGCGCAGGCCACGATAGCAGCCAATCTCCATCAGGCGCTTGATGTTCTGCGAGGTCTCCCGGCGCAGGTCACCTTCCACCTGTACGTTCTTATCGATATAATCCCGGATGACCGAGACGTCCTCATCAGTGAGGTCAGCAACACGGGTATCAGGATCTATGCCTGTTGCCGCCAGCACTTTCTGGCTGGTGGTAAGCCCGATGCCGTATATGTAGGTTAGGCCGATCTCGACGCGTTTTTCGCGCGGCAAGTCGATACCGAAAATACGAGCCACAGATGCTCCTTTACTCTAGCCCTGACGCTGCTTATGACGCGGATTGTCACAGATGACATACACGCGCCCATGGCGCCGGATGATCTTGCATTTATCGCACATTTTTTTTACGGAAGGACGAACCTTCATAATGGGTCTCCTTTAGTATTCTTTGTTCTATCATCAACGCCCAGCCGCAGGCGATATTTTTCACAAGTAAGCGCCGGACGCCTCTCAGCCCCGGCAGGCGTGTCCCCTATTTGTAGCGATACGTGATGCGACCACGACTTAGATCGTAAGGTGAAAGCTCGACTTTCACACGGTCGCCCGGAAGGATACGGATATAATGCATACGCATCTTGCCAGAGATATGAGCAAGTATCTGGTGTCCCGGGCCGTTCTCGTTGTCGAGTTCGACCTTGAACATGGCATTAGGGAGCGGTTCAACGACCGTTCCTTCAAGCTCGATAGCTGCTTCTTTTTCTGCCAAAACTTACATACCCTTTCTGTTGCGACACAAAAAAACACGCGGTCTATTATCGTAGCATGCAGAAAAATCTATTGCAAGCCGACACGCCCGGTGGCGTTGCTTTACCGCCTGAAGTCAACCACAGCCAGTGGCATTGGCCCCGGTGGTGTTGCTTTACCCGGAGTCAACTTAGGGGTCGCCTTCTGCTTACATCCACAAATGGGCGCAGGCGTCTCCGTCGTCGGATTACTGGGAACGAGCTTCGCCTTTTCTTTTTCTTTGTCTTTGCCCTTGCCCTTGCCCTTATCTTTGCCCTGGTCTTTGGTTTTGGCTTTGCCCTTACCGCCGCCTTTGGGAGGCTTCACCGGCTTCGTCTTGGTGGCAGCAGGTTTTGTTGTTCGCTGGGCAGCCGTTTGTGCTGGCTGGCGCTGCCGGACAGCAGCTTGCTGTGTCTGGCTTTGGGTCTGATCCTGAGATGGAGTTGGTACCTGGGCAACCTTCTTTGAATCAGCGCTCGCTAAGCTTGCAGCATCCTGCCCTTGAGAGCTTGGAGAACCATTCGAACGCCCGCCTGTGTTCCCGGTGCTGACAGACGTGGCAGCGACTTGTTTCTGATTAGTGCTCACAGCGTGACGGACCAGGACAGTCCCGCCCGTCACGACCCCTGCGGCTAAAGCAACCGTGGCAACGCCGACGACCGCAGCCTGGGCAGGATTCGCCGTAGCACGAGAGATCAACTTGGGTATCAGTTTAAGCGAAGAAGCCGGCAGGTGCGCAGCGTGCGCAGCAGTAGCAGACGCCTGGGAAGCACTGATGGCTGTTCCCGCGATCGTGGGGGCTGAAGCGGCAAGGGCAGGAAGGCCAACTGCACGCACAACGTTACCCCAGATATCGGGAGCGACCGTCAAGAGTGAGTGATGTTGCGGGATCAGGCGCGCGACACTGGCGCCCAGTTCTCCAAAGTTCGGTGACAGTTCGAACTGAGTAAGCTGCCTGGTAATAAATGGCAGGATAAGCAGAGCGTCCATACGTCCCAAGGCAGAGTTAAGCTCGAGCCCGGGCGCTGGCGCAACCGCCACTTTCTCCCCGCTCTCTTCCAGCAGGACCAGCAAGTGTCGACGTGCCTTGAAGAGTCGGGAACGGGCCGCTGTGTACGTGATCCCCAGAACACCCGCGATATCATCGATCGAAAGGCCCTCGATATAGTACAGCAGAATGACTTCCTTCTGCTTCTGGGAAAGCGCCTGGATCGCCGCCCAGATCTTTTCATCAGCCTCATGGGCCTCCAGGGCTTCATCCGGATAATAGCTCTCGCTGCCGCCCAAAAGATCGGCCAACATATCCTGACCGATATCATCGCTGAGGTCGTGTTCATGTTTGCGCGCCTGCAGCATTCCCTGACATGCACTGGTGATGACCGCATTGAGCCACGCCTGGAAGTGGTCAGGGTTCTTCAGCTCATCGATATGTTTATAGATATGAATAAAAGATGCCTGGGTGACTTTCTGCGCTTCATCACGGTCGTTGAGCATCACCAGGGCCCGATAATAGACGAGCGGCAACAACTCCGCATAGAGCTGCTCGAAATGCTCCTCTTTATCTGCCCGCACGTCATGAATCAGGGTGGTCAGGCGTTCTTTGCTCAGTTGCTGCTTCACGGTAGGCAGGCCTCTTCCGGGATCACGATACCAGTATTTGCGTTATTTCATTATAATGGCTTCAGAGGAAAGGTGCGTCATGTTGTTGATATCATGGAACGTCAACGGGATCCGGGCAGCCCTGAACAAGGGGTTCCTGGATTTTTTTGAGAGCGCGGACGCTGACGCGTTCTGCCTGAATGAGACCAAGGCTCAGCCAGAGCAAGTCGATCTGGAATTGCCTGGTTATCACCAATACTGGAACTCCGCGCAGCGCAAGGGCTACTCGGGCACCGCGATCTTCTCCCGGATCGAGCCGCTTTCGGTAGTGCAGGATTTTATCCCAACGCTGCGCGCGACCCAGGTCAAACGGAGTGCGGTCACGATCAGCGCAGACAGCAAGGATCCCCAGATCGCTGCCATTGGCACTGATGCAGCGGCGGCGCGCGCCTGCACGTTCAGCGCTAACGAACTAGAAGCGCTTGATACTGAGGGGCGCATCACAGCCCTCGAGTACCCGGGGTTCTGGCTGGTGAGCGTCTATGTGCCCAACTCTCAGGACGGATTGGCCCGTATCGACCACCGTATGGCGTTTGAGGACGCGTTTCGTGCCTTCTGCAAGAAGCTTGACCGGAGCAAACCGGTCGTGATCTGTGGCGATATGAACGTGGCGCATGAGGAAATCGATCTGGCCCGACCCCGGCCTAACCGGGGAGGCGCCGGGTTCTCTGACCAGGAACGTGGCAAGTTCGATGAGCTGCTGGCAGCTGGCTTCGTGGACACCTACCGCGAGTTGAACCCGCAGCGGGAGGACGCCTACACCTGGTGGTCATTTCGCGCGAACGCCCGCGCCCGCAACGTGGGCTGGCGCATCGACTACTTTCTCGCGTCGAGGCGACTGATGCCCCAGGTAGAAGACGCGCTGATCTACCCGGACGTTACCGGGTCGGACCACTGCCCCATCGGCTTAAAGCTACGGAGCTCTCCTCTATCTATTCCGGATACATCGACAGCTGAAAATTAAATCTCGAGCCAAGGCTGAGGAAAGTCAACCGGCCGCAGGTAAGTGATGTTCTTACTAAATGCAAGGATCGGGAAGAACACATAGGGCAGCAACAGGAGCCCCGCAGCCCAGCCGCCCGACTTGCCGAATGCGCGCGCCAGATCAATGTAGAGCATAATCTCGAACACGATGTTCGCGACCGGGATATAGAACATGAATATCCACCACCAAGGTTTGCCAGCGATATCAAGCAGCATAAGCTGATTTAGGATAGGTATCACTGCTGGCCAAGGCTTGCGTCCCGCCTTCTGGAACAGGAACCAGTATGAGACATAAAGCAACGCCATCTCCGCTATCGCGAAGAAAATGATGAACACATAGAAGAACATCAGGCCGACCCACAATCCCGCAACAAGCGACCCTGATGACGTTACCGGAGCAGAAAGAGTGTCTCCGTACATGTTTGCCTCCCTACCTTCATGCAACCCCTTGCATCATAGCACGCTGTAGTCCTCAGCATAAAAGCAGGGGCACACTGAAACGCATGCCCCTGTTTCATTTCTCGTTTAGAGAGCGTTTAAATGTTCAGCCATGTTGGCGAGAAGTCCGCCGGGCGCTGATAGTGCGCGCTTCCAAAGCCCAGGATCAGATAGAAGATCGGGGCGAATATGACCAGGCAAATACCGAAACCGGCGCCTTTGCCATAAGCTTTCGCTACCGCGATGCTCACGATGAACAATATCACGATATCCACTATCGGAATGCACATCAAGATGATCCACCACCAGGGCTTACCCGCGATATCGAGCAGTTGGAGCACATTCAGTATGGGGATGATCGCTGTCCAGCCCGGCTTTCCCGCTTTCGCGAACAACTTGAACATGGCAACGATCATCAAGACGAGGATCACTACATAGATAAGCCACATAACACCACCAAACAAGATCGCCAAGAGGCCTCCGCCTGAAGAGACATTCGTGCTGGCTGATACTGCATTAATTCCTTCAACTGGCATGACTTTCTCCTATCTTTTCACTTCGATTTTCACTTCACTGCTTGCTCTACGGATTAATTGTACTAGAAACAAACGTTACAAGAAACAAAATAGTCCCGCTTATCGTCAAACGCTAACTGTCACTGAATGAGCGGTCTTCCACTGGGAGAGGATTCTGTGAAATTACCCCGGGTGTATTCTTCTTGCTGGTATCATAAGGGAAGAAAAACCGCATGAACTCGCGCAAGCGTATGCTTTGCACACGCCCTAGAAAGAAAGGACAGAGAGATGTACCCAGACGAGATTGGCTCAACCCCTATCGAGGATCATAACGCAACAGCGCCAGTTCCAGATGCTGCGCCTGTCCCTGCGCCAGAAGCTCCTGTACCACCAGCGCCTGCTGCGGAGGCTCCGGTGCCGCCCGTACCGCCCGCTCCAGAAGCCCCCGCGCCTGTTCCGCCCGCGCCTCAGGCTCCGGTCCCACCTGCTCCAGAATATGGTCCCGTTCCTGTGCCACCCGCGCCTCAATACACCCCAGCCCCCGACGCCCCTACGCCTCAGTATGCGCCACCAGTTGGTGCTGCTCCCGCTCCCCCGTATGGGCAGGCGCCGCAGTATGGGCCGGTACCAGAAGCCGACCCGCTGGGGGAAGCCAAGAACATCAGTATCGCTGGGATGGTGTGCAGTATCGTTTCATTCTTCGTTGGTGGGATCATATTGGCTATTGTCGGCCTGGTGCTCTCGATCCAGGGGCAGAAAAAGACTCCTCCAGGTGTGCCGAATAACTATGCAAAAGCAGGCAAGATCTGCGGCATCATCTGCATCGTTCTCAACGTGCTTGGAATTTGTGCGATAATCGCTTATTTCGCTTTCTTCGCCGCCGCTTTAAACAGTACTTCCTCTTCGTTTTACAGCTATCTACCCCACCTGTTCCTCGGGTAACAGTTTCACCCGCAACTATAACAAGGTGACAAGAACACCCGCAGTCCATTCCGGGCTGTGGGTGTTTTTACTTTTACCGATAATTTGCTACTCCGAATAGTGGAGCGACAGAGTGCCGTAGCTACACGTGATCAGGCCAGCGGTCGGATTCGTCCTCACAGGTAAGTATCATCGGGCCATCGGCGGTCACGGCGATCGTGTGCTCGACCTGTGCCGCACGGCTGCCGTCAACGGTCACTACGCACCATCCGTCGGGGCGCACTTTAACGCGCTCGCCGCCCAGCATTAACATGGGCTCGATAGCAAACACCATGCCCACTTTAAGCAGCGCCCCGGTGCCTGGCGTGCCGTAATTGGGAACGCTGGGATCCTCATGCATCTCATGCCCGACTCCGTGGCCGGTATATTCGCGCACGATACCCAGGCCCGCAGCTTCAGCCACCGCGCCGACCGCGGCGGACACGTCACCAAAGTGATTGCCGGGCACGGCATGGGCAATGCCCGCGTACAGCGCTTGGCGGGTCACGTCGATCAGGCGCTGGCCTTCCTCGTCCAGAACGCCTCCAACGCCGACGGAGTTCGCATTATCGCCCACCCAGTCGTTGAAAGTCGCGCCAACATCGATAGTCAGCAGGTCGCCCGCATAAAGTTTCATGCGCGGTGAGGGAATGCCATGAACGATCTCTTCGTTGATGCTCGCGCAGATACTGCCCTTGAAGCCGCCGTAACCCAAAAACGTCGGTATCGCCTTCTCAGCGCGGATCGTAGCCTCAGCCAGTTCATCGAGTTCTTTGGTCGTGATGCCGGGGCGTGCGGCTTCGCACGTCACCCGGAGCGCCTTGGCAGAAATGCGGCCAGCATCTTTCATCTGCTCAATCTCTGCCGGTGTTTTGGTCTGTATACCCCTGCTCATGGCTGCTAGTGCTCGCAAGCAGCTTTAACGTCAGCCCAGACCTCTGCGATCGGACGATCGCCATCGATTGCAACGAGCACATTTTTCCCTTGATAGTAATTAATGAGCGGCGCGGTCTGCTGCGCATAAACAGAAAGGCGATTGCGGATCGTCGCCTCGTTATCGTCAGCGCGCTGCTCAAGTTTGCCACCGCAGGCCTGGCAGGTATCGCCTTCATCAGCCGTCGTGATTCTTCCGCACTCAGCGCAGGTGCGCCGCGCGCTCAGGCGCTTCACGATGACCTCAGGTTCAACGTCAATTGAAAGCGCCACATCGATCTTGCGGCCTGACGCTGCCAAGGCCTCATCTAGAGCGACCGCTTGAGCCGCCGTGCGGGGAAAACCATCCAGGATAAAGCCCAAGGCCGTGTCGGGTTGCGCCAAGCGCTCATTCATCAGATCGATCACAAGCTGATCAGGGACTAGCTCGCCTGCATCCATGTATTTCTTCGCTTCAAGCCCCAGAGGGGTACCTTCTGCGAGTGCTGCACGAAAGATATCTCCTGTTGAGATATGCGGGATATCGTAAGCGTCAACCAGAAGCTTTGCCTGCGTACCTTTGCCTGCGCCCGGAGCGCCCAGTAACACGATGTTCATGCGATTCCTTTCGTCACAGTTTGACCGCTTTTATGATAGCACGCAGTAAAACCAAGTATCGAGGTATCCGGGACAGGAAAAGGTGCTCTGTCACTATGAGACGATCGAGGTCCCCGTCTTGCCCGCGAGAGCGTCAGTCGCTTTTTCGAGCGAAGTGATGACGGCGTGACCTTCCGGCGTTGACTCGATAAAGCTGATGGCCGCTTCTACTTTGGGCAGCATGCTACCCGGCGCAAACTGCCCTTGCTCAATGTAGGCGCGTGCCTGGGCGCAGGTGAGGAGGCTCAAATCCTGTTGCTGAGGGGTGTTGAAATCAATCGCAACTTTCTCAACCGCTGTCAGGATGAAGAAATAATCGGCCTCGACCAGCTCGGCGATCTTAGCCGCCGCGAAGTCCTTATCGATGACCGCATCGACGCCTACGTAACCATGCTCGCGCTTGACGATGGGGATACCGCCGCCGCCGCCCGCAACGATCACCTCACGCGCATAGAATAGCGCGCGCAGGCTGATCGTCTCATAGATATCGATCGGTTTGGGGCTGGCAACCACGCGGCGCCATCCACGCCCCGCATCCTCTTTATAGACATAGCCATTTTCAGCCGCCAGGCTCTTGGCAGTAGCTTCATCATAATAGGACCCGATGGGCTTGGTGGGATTCTGGAACGCCGGATCGTTCTCATCGACTATCGTTTGCGTGAGCATCGTGATGACGGGGATGCCCCGCCCACCCGCAAGCTCGATCTCCTCATCGATGGCCTGCTGTAGGTGATAACCGATGTAACCCTGGCTCATAGCGGAGCACTCCGCAAACGGCATCGCCGGCACGGCGCCCTCCTCGCTGGCCGTATCAAACGCCAGCTTGATGGTGCCGACCTGCGGGCCATTGCCATGGCAGACGACCAGGCTGTGCCCCGCGATAACGAGCGGCGCCAATGACCTTGCTGCAATACGGGCGTTCTCCAACTGAGTTTGCGGAGTGTCACCCAAGGCATTGCCCCCCAACGCCACCACGATCTTACTCATACGATAATCACTCTCGATTCTGTGTTTCTATGCAAATAAAGTTTTGCCCCTGTTTATGATGGCTTCATTATTATACAAACCGTCATATGCTGCAAGCCAATACAGCTCGATGTACATAAAAGCCAGGATAGTGGGCGTAGCTCTATGAGGAAGGCAGCTCGGCGGCTGGCTCAGGTCGCTTCAAGCTGATCGCGATACAGAGTGTTGAGATCGCCACCAAGAGAAGCGCCAAAAACATAGAGTCATAAGAGCGGTGGGAAATGAAGATGAAAATTATCGCGTACGCCCAACTGAGCAAAGCCGTTACACCTGCTATCCATCTTCCTACGCCACGTTCTTCTTTACGCAACAATAATCCTCCTGCAAACAAGAGCGCCCACAGGGTCATAAGTAATATATGAAGAAACGCAATTAAAATTTGAATCGACAGCGGGAAAGGGCCACCATAAGCAGCAGCCATTATGATACAGACCCAATTTTGGTAAAGAATATACCACAGCGCCGTAACGACCATCATTGCACCCGCACACAGAACAATGATTCTCGAAGATGCCTTAAGCGCTTGAGCTGCCCAAAGAATGGCTATGATACCAAAGGGGATCAAAGCCCAGTAAAGAAAATCCACATAGAAATGAGAAACAAAAAGATTTATCGACAGGATTGAGAAAGCGACAGGGAAAAAATTAGCGAAAAGTACCGGCAGCAGATATACCAGAAATAGCACAACCCAAACCACCATGACGACCCGCAATACCTTGCGGAGCGTCTCTTCATTGTAGTTTTGTGATCCCAGACCATCCGTCAAATCAGTCATCTTTCAATCCTCACTCCTCTTTACCTCATTGACCGTCTCCATCATAAACTATTGTCTACTCGAGCAAACTGGATTGCCGCGTCGCGCTACGCGCTCCTCGTGGCGGACAAGAGAATAAGCCAGCAGCGATTTTGAATGGCGGATCGTTTCGCGTATAACATGAAGAGAGGTCCCCATTGGGCCTATGCCCATGGGGACCTCTCTGGATGGCTTACGCGGAAGGAGACGCTACTCGAAGAAGCCGTCGTAGCGCCGCATTTTAAGCTGCGCTTCGATCTGCTGCATCGTCTCCAAAGCCACGCCGACCATAATCAGTATCGACGTACCACCGAGCTGCTGCGCGACCGGGTTTTTCGTGTAATACATCACAATCGATGAGCCGATAGCGATAAAGCCCAGGAACAACGCGCCCGGCAGCGTGATGCGGTTCATCACGGTCTCGATGAACTTCGTCGTCTGCGAGCCGGGACGGATGCCAGGAATGAACCCTCCCTGCTTACGCATGTTGTCAGAAATGTCGACCGGGTTGAACACCAGGGCCGTATAGAAGTAGGCAAAGAACACGATCAGGATGAACGTGATGACCCAGTTGCCCCAACCCGCGCCCAGGAAGTTAGCTGCGCTGGTGAGCCAGCCCACCTTCGGAAACACTGCGTGCAACTGCGATGGGATCGTCAATATCGCCGAGGCGAAGATGATCGGTACGACATTCGCGCCGTTGACCTTCAGCGGGATGTAGGTCGCGTTGCCGCCATACTGGCGACGCCCGATGATGCGCTTGGCATACTGTACGGGGATGCGGCGCTGGCCGCCTTCAATATAGATGATGAGGGCGATGACCGCCAGAAGAACCAACACGATGACTGCCGTCACGATAACACGGTAGCCCCAAATACCCACGTTCATTCCAAATGTCTGAGTAGCTCTGCTTTGGAATGTTTGCACGAATGCCAGCGGAAACCTCGATACGATGCTCGCAAAAATCATCATGGACATGCCGTTGCCGATACCTTTTTGCGTGATCAGCTCCGACATCCACATGATAAGGACCGAGCCAGTTACCAGGGTGCCGACGATCAATACCCGGACCATCCAGACCGAGACGCCGGGGATCGTCTGCAGCGCGCCGTTAAAGATCGTCAGAAGGCCTATCGATTCGATAGTACTGATGCCGATGGTCATATAGCGGCTGATCTGCGTAATGCGACGCTGCCCCGCTTCTTCCTTGCTCATCTTCTCAAGCTTAGGAATGGCCGCCTGCAGCAGCTGCATGATGATCGATGCGGTGATGTAGGGCATCACGCCAAGGGCGAAGAGCGACATCCGCTGCAACGCGCCCCCGGAGAACAAGCCCAAAAACGCCAACGAGGGGTTGCTCTCGACGGTCTTGCTCACCAGCGTAACATCGACGCCCGGCGCCGGAATGTAGCAGCCGATACGATACAGGGCCACCACACCTAAGACGAAGAGGATCTTTTTGCGAAGTTCAGGGACTTTGAATGCGTTTACGATCGTCTTTAACACGATTATTCGACCGCCCCTCCTGCTGCCTCGATCTTTTCTTGGGCAGTCTTCGAAACTTTGTCGACCCGCACGGTGAGCTTCTTCTTCAGTTCGCCATCACCCAGGATCTTTACGGGCTTCTTATCGGCAGATTTAATGGCGCCTGCTGCTTGCAGGGTATCTGCATCAACGACGGCGCCCGCTTCAAAGAGCTCCTCAAGGCGCCCCACGTTGACCACCGCATACTCCACGCGATTGTGGCTGACGAAGCCGCCTAACTTAGGCAGACGCATCGCCAAAGGCAACTGACCGCCTTCGAAACCGGGGCCCTTGCCACCGCCAGCGCGCGACATCTGGCCGTTACTTCCGCGACCGGAGGTGCCGCCGTGGCCGGAGCCATGACCGCGTCCCACTCGCTTGCGCTCCTTGGTCGAACCGGGCGCAGGAAACAAGTCATTGATCTGCATGATCAGCCTTCCTCTACTTCAACAAGGTGCTTGACTTTAAACAGCATGCCACGCACCGCGTCGTTATCGGGTAGTTCCACCGTATGGCGGATACGCTTGAGCCCGAGGGCTTTCACGGTCGCCACTTGATCCTTCGGGCAACTGATGGTGGATCTCACCTGGGTCACCTTCAGTGTTTTCGTCTTCTTAGCGGGCATCAGTTAGGCCTCCTGTCCCTGTACTGCGGGCTCGGGCGCGGGCGCTGACTTCTGTTCATGGCCGAAGATCTCGGCAACAGTCTTGCCGCGACGCTTGGCCATTTCAGTCGCCGATACCAGTGACTGCAATCCCTGCACGGTCGCGCGCACGATGTTGATCGCGTTCGAGCTGCCCAGTGACTTGCTCAGTACGTCGGTCACGCCAGCCGCTTCAAGTACCGCGCGCACCGGTCCGCCAGCAACGACGCCCGTACCAGGAGCAGCAGGCTTGAGCATGACCCGGCCTGCGCCGAACTCTCCTACGATCTCATGCGGCAGGGTACCGTTGATAAGCGGCACTTTGAACATGTTCTTCTTTGCGTCCTCGATACCCTTGCTGATAGCGTTGGGGACTTCGGACGACTTGCCCATGCCTACGCCAACTTTACCTTCGCCGTCACCGACCACCACGAGCGCACTCAGGGAGAAACGCCGGCCGCCTTTGACGACCTTGGACACACGATTGATCGAAACGACTTTCTCGGACAGTTCGGATACGGGTGTATCTTTACGCGCCATGTATTATTCCTCCTAGAATTTCAGTCCGGCGCTCCGGGCGCCGTCCGCCAGGGCCTTGATGCGGCCATGATAGATGTGGCCGCCACGGTCGAAGACGACCTCGGTCACACCAGCCTTCTTCGCGCGCTTGGCGACCTCTTCGCCCACACGCTTGGCGGCGTCTTTATCACTGCCGCCCTTAAAGCCCTTCTCAACACTTGAAGCAGCGACCAGCGTCGTGCCAGCCACGTCGTCGATCACCTGGACCGCGATATTGCTATTAGTGCGCATGACCCGCAAACGCGGACGAGTAGCGGTCCCCGTGATCTTTGCGCGCACCCGGCGCTGGCGTCGTGCCAGCCCTGCGCTTTTTGCTTTGAGTTTATCCATGTCTTCTTATCTCCTCGAAACATTTAAGGCGAAAACGCCCAAAACACTACTCTTTCCTTAGCCGGCGGCCTTACCCATCTTGCGACGGACATGCTCGCCTTCATAGCGAATTCCCTTACCTTTGTAAGGCTCGGGCTTGCGCCACTTGCGAATCACAGCAGCCTGCTGGCCGACGCGTTGCTTATCGATCCCTTTGACCGTTATCTTTGTGGGCGCAGGCACCTCAAAAGTGATGCCCTCCATCGGCTCCACGATGACGGGATGAGAATACCCCAGCGCCATCTCCAGGTTTGAGCCTTTGAGCGCGGCACGATAGCCGACACCAACGATCTCGAGGTTGCGCGCATAGCCTTCGCTTACCCCAACGACCATGTTGTTGATCAGGGTGCGAGTCAAGCCATGGAGGCTGCGCGCCTCGCGGCTCTCATCGGCGCGCGTGACTTCGATCTGCCCGTCCTTGAGCTGGGCGGTGATCAGCGCAGGGACTGTGTGGGACATCTCGCCCAACTTGCCCTTGACGCTCACCTGCTGCCCGTCGATGGTGATATCGACGCCGTCAGGAACAGCGATAGGCATTTTTCCGATACGTGACATAAGCGTGTACTCCTCTCGCTTTTCCTACCAGACGTAGGCGACGACTTCGCCGCCGATCCCTTTGGCACGAGCTTGTACGTCGGTCATCACGCCCTGTGAGGTCGAGATAACGGCGATGCCGAGGCCACCCAGCACGCGGGGCAGGTCATCCTTCTTTGCGAAAACACGCAAACCCGGCTTGCTGATGCGGCGGATGCCAGTCAGGGTACGTTGCTTGTCAGCGCCATATTTCAGGATGACCGTCAACGTCGGAGCAGGTTTGGTATCTTCAACATGATAATCAACGATATAGCCGGCTTCTTTGAGCACCGCGGCGATGGCAACGAGTTTCTTGCTCGAAGGCATCGCACACTCCGGCTTGTAGGCGGAGTTCGCGTTGCGTATGCGTGTCAGCATATCGGCGATGGGGTCTGTCATACTCATAATGTTATTCCTCCTGGTCCCAGATGGATGGGGCGATAAGGTTCACGCCAACCCGTGGAAGGCGCGCTGCTTGCCTCAACCTCTCCAGTTGTTCCTTCACGTCAGTTGCCTACCAACTGGCCTTATGAACACCGGGGAGCTCGCCTTTCAGCGCCAGTTCACGCACACACACGCGGCAGAGCCCGAACTGGCGGTAATACGCCCGGGGTCGGCCGCACCGTACGCAGCGGTTATGCTGACGCGTCGAGAACTTCGGCGTCCTCTGTGCTTTGGCGATCATCGATTTCTTTGCCATGTTTTCCCTTTCTGTAGCGGGGCTGTGCGCGCCGCGGTTAATCCTTGAACGGAAAGCCAAAGCCGTCGAGCAGCGCGCGAGCGCCAGCGTCGTCTTTGGCGGTAGTTACAAACGTGATATCCATGCCGCGCGTGCGATCCACCGAGTCATAGTTGACCTCGGGGAAAATCAGCTGCTCCGTCACGCCGATGGAGTAGTTGCCGCGCCCATCGAAACTCTTCGCAGAAAAGCCCCGAAAGTCGCGAATACGCGGAATTGCGGTCGCGATCAAACGATCGAAGAACTCCCACATGCGATCGCCGCGCAGGGTGACCTTAGCGCCGATCGCCATACCCTCGCGCAGCTTGAAGTTCGCGATGCTGCGGCGCGCGCGGGTGATCATCGGCTGCTGGCCGGTGATGGTACGCAGGTCGCGCACTGCCGCGTCAAGTTGCTTGGCATCAGCCACTGCCGCGCCGACGCCCATGTTCACGACGATCTTTTCCAGGCGCGGAATCTCCATGACGTTGGTGATGCCCAACTGCTCTTCGATCTTGCCCGCCACCTCATCAAGGTACAGCGCGCGCAGCCGAGGCATACCCTCGGTGCTCTTTTTCGCTGCTTTCTTCTTCGTTGCCACTTCTGTTCTACCTTTCCATCTGGAGGTTCAAGCGAGGATTTCTGACCCTCACACTTGCCCGCAGGCAAGCCCTGTCGTGGCTGTTACCCAAACACGCCGGGCGCCACGAATCATTTCATCTAGTCGATGTCTTTCCCACACTTCTTGCACACGCGAATACGCTTGCCGTCTTCTGAGCGCTTGTTGCTGATGCGCGTCGGCTTATTGCAGGCCGGGCAGATCAGCATGACGTTGCTCACGTGCAGCGGCGCCTCGATCTCGATGATGCCGCCCTGCTGCTGCTCGTTTTTGGGGCGCAGCGCCTTCTTCGCGATGTTGACGCGCTCGACAAGCACACGTTGGCTGGAAGGGTTGACTGAGAGCACGCGGCCCTGTTTGCCCTTATCCTTGCCCGAGATGACCGCGACCTTGTCGTCTTTTCGAATGTTAAATTTCATGTTTTGTCCTTACAGCACTTCCGGCGCAAGCGAAACGATCTTCATGTACTTGCGGTCACGCAGCTCACGCGCCACCGGCCCGAAGATACGTGTCCCACGCGGATTACCTTGCTCGTCGATGACGACCGCGGCATTCTCGTCAAAACGGATATAGCTGCCATCCTTACGACGCACTTCCTTGACCGTGCGGACCACGATCGCTTTGACGACTTCGCCCTTTTTCACGTTGCCATTGGGCAGCGCCTCTTTGACCGAGCAGACGATGACATCGCCCACATAGGCATAGCGGCGTTTCGAACCCCCCAACACTTTGATGCAGGCGAGCTTACGCGCACCGCTGTTGTCGGCTACTTTCAGCCTGGTTTCTGCTTGAATCATCGTTAATCTCCAAAAAATCCGACGGGGCGCCCGTTAGCGCGCCTTCTCGTTGATCTCGAGCAGACGCCAGTGCTTCAGCTTCGACAGTGGGCGCGTCTCCATAACGGTGACCTTGTCGCCCACGCCGGTCTCGTTGGACTCATCATGCACGTGGAGCTTTTTACTCGTCGTGATCATCTTGCCGTAGAGCGCATGGCGCTTACGTTCTTCGATCTTCACCACACAGGTCTTATCGCCAGACACCGATACCACGACGCCATGGCGAACCTTGCGGTTGTTCCTTGTTACAGTAGCAGTCATCAGCACTCCTCACTTATTCTGCAGCCGCGGCAGACGCGGCGGCCTCGCGTTCACGAGCACGCAGCTCGGTGCAGAGGCGTGCGATATCCTTTTTCACCGCCGGGATCTTCGAGGTATCCTCGAGCTGCCCGGTCGCAAGACGGAAGCGCAGGTTAAACAGCTCGGTACGGCTGTTCTTCAGTTCTTCTGTCAGTTCCTCATCTTTGAGGGTATGGATGTCTGTAGCTTTCATTTAGGCTTCCTCCCCCACTGTTTCTGTTCCGGTACCCGACTCTGCTGCCTCTTCAGTCGTTTCCTTTGGCAGGTCGAACTCGAAAGGTTTGATAAAAGCAGGAGGTGCTTGCGTGGGAGTCCCCGCATACCTCTCATCTTCACGGCTGATGAACTTCACCTTGATGGGCAGCTTATGGGTAGCCAGGCGAAGCGCCTCGCGAGCCGTCTCTTCTGTCACATCAGCGATCTCGAACATGACACGGCCAGGCTTGACCACAGCCACCCACTCTTCGGGGTTGCCTTTGCCTGATCCCATGCGCGTCTCTGCCGGTTTTTTCGTGATAGGCTTGTCCGGGAAAATATTGATCCAGACACGCCCGCCACGCTTCATATAACGGGTCATCGCAACACGGGCAGCTTCGATCTGGCGGTTCGTGATCCAGGCCGCTTGCAGCGCGACCAAGCCATAATCTCCAAAGTTCAGCTTTGTGCCACCTTTTGCCTGGCCCTTCATCGAGCCACGCTGCACCTTACGGTGTTTTACACGTTTGGGAGCTAACATTTACTCTCTCCTCCCGCCACGATTACCCCGGTCACCCCGATGATCGCCACGACGGTTCGGGCGCGGAGCACGGCGACCTTCGATGGCCGGCTGTGGGAGCGGCATGCCCGGGAGCGCCTCGCCATGATACAGCCATACCTTGATGCCGATGACACCCATCGTCGTATGTGCCTGAGTGAATCCATAATCGATCTTGGCGCGCAGGGTATGCAGCGGCACACGGCCTTCGCGATACCACTCACGCCGTGACATCTCCGCGCCACCGAGGCGGCCGGAGCACTGGATACGGATGCCGAGCGCGCCGCTCTTCATTGCAGCGCTGACCGCCTTGCGCATCGCGCGGCGGAAGGCTACGCGGCCGACCAACTGGTCGGCGATGGACTGGGCAACCAGGTTGGCGTCCAGTTCTGGGCGTACGATCTCGACTATCTTGACGTCGACCGGGCCGCCAGCGATCTTCTCCAGCTCACCGCGCAGCACGTCGACCTCAGAACCCTTTTTACCGATGACAATGCCCGGGCGTGACGTCCAGATCTCGATCTCGGTTTTCTCACCTTTGCGCTCGATCACCACATTGGCGACGCCAGCGCGCTGGAGGCGCTTATCCAGGAAGCTCCGTAGCTTGATGTCGTTCGCCAACAGTTTGGCATAGTCCTTGCCACCGAACCAGCGACTTCGGTGCGGTTCAATGACGTCCAGGCGAAAACCGGTAGGCATTACTTTCTGACCCATGCTTACTTCGCCTCCTTTCCATCATCTAAGACGAGCGTGATGTGACAGGTGCGTTTCTTGATGGGGTCGGCCATACCCTTGCTTCCAGCGCGGAAGCGCTTCAGGGTCGGGCCCTCGTCCACAAAGCACTCTGTGACGAACAGCTTGTCGGTATTGAGTTTTTCATTGACCTGAGTCGCATTGGCAACAGCGCTGTTGAGCAACTTCTCGACCGTCTCTGAGGCAGCGCGTGGCGAGAATGCCAGGATGGCCTTCGCGTCAGCGAGTGATTTGCCCCGGATCATATCGATGACCAGGCGAGCCTTGCGTGGCGCGATGCGCTGGAAGCGGGCGGTAGCTCTATACTGCATGCTACTTCCCCTTCCTGTCGCCGGAGTGGCCACGGAAGGTACGCGTCGGAGCGAACTCACCCAACTTGTGGCCAACCATCGACTCGGTGATATAGACCGGCACATGCTTGCGCCCGTCATGGATAGCGATCGTGTGACCGACCATCTCGGGAAAGATCGTCGAGGAGCGAGACCAGGTCTTAACGACGTTCTTGGTCTGCGACTCGTTCATCGCTTGGACGCGCGAAAGAAGTCGGGCTTCGACGTAGGGTCCTTTTTTAAGGCTTCTGCTCACGAACTGTATCTCCTTATCTCTACTTCTTACGGCGCCTGATGATCAGACGGTTGCTTGCTTTATTCTTCTTGCGCGTACGGTGACCCTTGGTCGGGACGCCCCAGGGCGTCACCGGGTGACGACCAGCGCTCTTGTTGCGGCCTTCGCCGCCGCCATGCGGATGGTCGACCGGGTTCATGACCGTACCACGGACGGTGGGGCGTACGCCCATATGGCGCTTGCGGCCGGCCTTGCCGATCGTGATGTTGCTGTGATCGGAGTTGCCGACCTCGCCAACGGTGGCGCGACAGGCTACCAGCACGCGGCGCATCTCCGATGAAGGCATACGCAGGATGGCATACTTGCCCTCCTTGCCCATGAGCTGGATCGAAGTCCCGGCACTGCGCGCGAGCGCGGCGCCCTTGCCGGGCGTCATCTCGACCGCATGAATGACCGTACCGACCGGAATGTTAGCCAGGGGCAGCGCGTTGCCCGGGCGGATGTCAGCCGCAGGGCCGCTCTCGATCTTCTGACCGACCTCCAGGCCCTTGGGGGCCAGGATGTAGCGCTTCTCGCCGTCTGCGTAGTGCAGCAGGGCGATACGGGCCGACCGGTTGGGGTCATACTCGATCGTCGCGACCTTGGCCGGGACGCCGTCCTTGTTGCGCTTGAAGTCAACGATACGATAGCGACGCTTGTGTCCGCCGCCCTGATGGCGCACCGTGATGCGACCGTTGTTGTTGCGCCCGGCCTGTTTGGGCAACGGGGCCAGCAGCGACTTCTCCGGCTCGGTCGAGGTGATCTCCGCGAAATCGGAGACCGACATACCGCGACGTCCCGGTGAGGTCGGCTTATACTTCTTGATTCCCATAAACAGTTGGCTCCTTAACCTTAACTCGGGTAGATCTCTATCGAGTCACCAGCGCCGAGTGTCACGATCGCTTTCTTCCAGTCGGGCGTCTTGCCCTTCTGATAGCGCACGCGACGCGGCTTACCGGTCACATTGAGCGTGTTGACCTTGGTCACCTTCACATCGAAAATCTCTTCGACCGCAGCAGCGATCTGCGGCTTGGTAGCGTCCTTATGTACCTTGAAGGTATATTTGCTGTGCTCCGACTGCAGGTCGAACGCCTTCTCCGAGATGATCGGCTTGATGATGATCTGACGTGCATCCAGCATTATGCCAGCACCTCCTCGATGAAGCCGAGGGCTTCCTTGGCAATAACGAGCGCGCCGTTGTCCACCAGGTCATACGCATTGACCTCGAAGGCGAAGAGCGGGCGCACCCAAGCAAGGTTGCGGAAGCTCAGGTAGGCGTTGTCGTCCTCACTGCCCACCACAACCGTCACTTTCTTATCAGCCAGGCCAAGAGCTTTGATGCCCGCAGCGGCTGCCTTGGTCGAGGGCGCATCGAACTTGAAGTCATCAACGACGATCAGCGCCTTCTCGGCAAGCTTGGCGGACAGCGCAGAGCGCATCGCCAGCTTAACGACCTTGTTGTTCACCGGGAAGGCATAGCTACGCGGATGCGGCCCGAAGACCACACCGCCGCCCTTCCACTGGGGCGCCCGTATCGTACCCTGGCGGGCACGGCCGGTACCCTTCTGGCGCCAGGGCTTCTTTCCGCCACCACGGACCATGCTACGGGTCTTCGTGCTGTGAGTACCTGCACGAGCGCCAGCGAGTTGGCTTCTGACCACCTGATGCAAAGCAAAGGTGTTGGGCTCGATTTTAAAGACCGCGTCAGCCGCCTTCATCGTCCCCGCAGCGCCACCGCTGAAGTCTTTTACATTCAAAGTTGCCATGTTATCTCTGTGTCCTTACTCTACTTGCGCACCGTGATCGTCAACAGCGCGCCTTTGCCACCCGGCACCGCGCCTTTGACGAGCAGCAGGTTTTGCTCTGCGTCGACCTTGACCACTTCCAGGTTGAGCGTGGTCACCTTGTCAGTTCCCATGTGGCCTGGCAGCTTCTTACCTTTGAACACGCGCGACGGCGTTGAAGCCTGGCCCACAGAACCCGGGATACGGTGAAAGTGTGAACCATGGCCGCCTGGGCCCATGCCAAACCCGTGGCGCTTATGTACGCCCGCAAAGCCCTTGCCCTTGCTGACGCCACTGATATTGACGAGCTTGGCCTCGGCCAGCTCTTCGACCGTGATCGTATCGCCAGGCTTATAGGTGGACTCACTGTCCAGGCGCACCTCTGCCAGATGGCGGGTCGGCTCGACTTTCGCCTTGGCAAAATGGCCGGCCATCGGGCTGTTGACCTTGTCTTCCTTGATCTCGCCGAAGCCGATCTGGATGGCGTCATAGCCATCGGCGCCTGCCTGCGACTTGACCTGGACGACCGTACAGGGACCGGCCTCGATGACGGTCACCGGAAGGAGGTTCCCGTCTTCGGTCCAGACCTGGGTCATACCCAGTTTCTTTCCCAAGATAGTTGTCATCGTATGCTCCTTCTTACGCCTTGATCTCGATCTCGACGCCCGCAGGAAGATCGAGGCGTCCCAATGAGTCGGCCGTCTTCGGCGTCGCGTCGATGATATCGATCAGGCGCTTATGCGTGCGGATCTCGAACTGCTCGCGGCTGTCTTTATCCTTATGCGGCGAGCGGATCACGCAGTACAGGTTGCGCGAGGTAGGCAGCGGCACAGGGCCAACGACTTTGGCGCCGGTGCGCAAGGCGACCTCAACGATCTTCGCGGTCGACTGGTCGACCACTTCGTGGTCATAACCCTTCAGGCGGATTCTTATCTTTTGACCAGGCACTTCAGTTCCTTTCGTTTCGTTTGCGCATTTCCAACCTACGATGAGACGCCGGATTTGGCCGCGATCTCTTCCGCGACCGACTTCGGCACCTGCTCATAAGCCTTGAAGTGCATCGAATAGACAGCACGACCCTGCGTTTTACTGCGCAGGTCAGTGGAATAACCGAACATCTCGGACAGGGGCACCTTCGCGCGCACGACCTGAGCCGATCCGCGCGCCTCCATGCCATCGATATGGCCGCGACGGCTGGACAAGTCGCCCATCACGTCGCCCATGAACTCTTCAGGAGTCACGACCTCAACATCCATGACCGGCTCAAGCAGGATCGGGCTCGACTTGCGCAGAGCCTCCTTGATGGCCATTGAGCCAACGATCTTAAACGCCATTTCCGAGGAGTCGACCTCGTGATAAGAGCCGTCGACCAGCTCGACTTTCACGTCGACCACTGGATAGCCGGCCAGGACACCGCTGCCCAGAGCCTCTTTGATGCCCTTGTCGACCGCAGGGATGTATTCTTTTGGCACCGCGCCACCGACGATCTTGTTTTCAAAGACGTAGCCCTCGCCCGGCTCCTGGGGAATAAGGTTGATGACCACGTGGCCGTACTGCCCATGGCCGCCCGTCTGGCGCGCGAACTTCGTATCCACACCCTCGACGCGCTTGCCCGCGGTCTCGCGATACGCGACCTGTGGCTTACCCACGTTAGCCTCGACCTTGAACTCGCGGACCAGGCGGTCAACGATGACCTCCAGGTGCAGCTCGCCCATGCCAGCGATGATGGTCTGGCCAGTCTCAGAGTCCGTGTGGACCTGGAAGGTCGGATCCTCCTCGGCCAGCTTTGCCAGGCCGTTGGCAAGCTTGTCCTGCTCCGCCTTGGTCTTGGGCTCGATAGCGATATCGATGACTGGGTCAGGGAACACCATCGACTCAAGCGCGATGGGGTTCTTCTCATCACAAAGCGTGTCGCCCGTCGAAGTGTTCTTCAGGCCGACCGCCGCGACGATGTCGCCCGCGCTGACGCTCTCGACATCCTCACGACTGTTCGCGTGCATCTGGAGCAGGCGGCCAATGCGCTCCTTATTATCTTTGCTGCTGTTATAGATATAGCTCCCACTCTCCAGCGTGCCGGAGTAGACGCGGAAGTACGTGAGCTTGCCTACAAATGGATCGGTCATGATTTTAAAGGCGAGCGCCGCGAAGGGACCCTTCGGGTCGGCCGGGCGCGTGATCTCTTCACCGGTCTTGAGCGTTACGCCCTGGATGGGCGGAACATCGAGCGGGCTCGGCAGATAGTCGATAACCGCGTCAAGCATCTGCTGGACGCCTTTGTTCTTAAATGACGAGCCGCAGATTACCGGGTTGAACTCACAGGCGATCGTGCCCTTGCGCAGGCCCGCCTTGATCTCTTCGGTCGTGATTTCCTCGTCCTCGAGGAACTTCATCATGATGTTCTCATCAACGTCAGCGATAGCCTCGATCATGTCGTGGCGCGCCGCACGTGCCGCATCAAGATAGTCCTCAGGGATCTCCTCGATCGTGGGATGAGCGTTCATATCCTCGGCGTGGAATTTGATCTGGTTCATCTCGATCAGGTCGATGATACCCGTGAAGTTATCCTCTGACCCGATCGGCATCTGGATCACAACCGGCACGGCGCCCAGGCGGTCACGAATCATCTGCACAACGCGGTTGAAATCCGCTCCCGTACGATCCATCTTGTTGACATAGGCGATGCGCGGCACATGGTAGGTCTCGGCTTGGCGCCAGACCGTCTCTGACTGTGGCTCGACACCAGACACCGCACAAAATACGGCGACTGATCCGTCGAGGACACGCAGTGAGCGCTCGACCTCTACTGTGAAGTCAACGTGGCCCGGTGTGTCGATGATCTGGATGCGATGGTCCTTCCAAAAGCAGGTCGTCGCAGCGCTCGTGATCGTGATGCCGCGCTCCTGTTCCTGCTCCATCCAGTCCATGACCGCCGCGCCCTCGTGCACCTCGCCGATCTTATGGGTGCGCCCCGTGTAATACAGGATGCGCTCGGTCGTCGTGGTCTTGCCCGCGTCGATATGAGCCATGATCCCGATGTTGCGGGTCTTATCAAGTGGATAGTGCTTAACAGCCATAAGTGGTGAACTCCTGTAGGGGATCGCTACCAGCGATAGTGCGAGAACGCACGGTTCGCTTCGGCCATCTTGAAGAGATCCTCGCGTCGCTTGATCGAGGCGCCGGTCTCATTGGCGGCGTCCATGATTTCTGCGGCAAGGCGTTCCTTCATTGTCTTTTCTTTACGGTCGCGTGAGAACCCGACGATCCAGCGGATCGCAAGGGTTGTGCTGCGGCGGGCGTTGACCTCGACCGGAACCTGATAAGTCGCGCCACCAACACGCTTGGGGCGCACTTCGATCTGCGGCTTGACATTATCCATGGCGGTCTTAAACGTCGCCAGGGGATCAGAGCCGGTCTTCTCCTCAATGATGTCGAAAGCGCCGTACACGATGCCTTCGGCCGTTGATTTCTTGCCGCTCCACAGGATCTTATTGATCAGCTGAGTGACCAAGCGGTTGTTATAGCGCGTATCTGGCTTTATCTCACGTCTCTGTGCTGCTGCTCGTCTGGGCATAGACTTGATCCTTTCAAAACTTCTTCGCAGGCGGGATCCTGGTTAGGATTTCTTTGCGCCATAACGGCTGCGGCCCTGGGCGCGATCGGATACGCTGGCGGCGTCAAGCGCGCCACGAACCACCTTGTAGCGAACACCAGGCAGGTCGCGAACACGACCGCCGCGCACGAGCACGATGGAGTGTTCCTGCAGATTATGGCCGATACCCGGAATATAAGCGGTAACCTCGATGCCGTTGCTCAGGCGCACACGGCAGACTTTACGCAGAGCCGAGTTCGGTTTCTTTGGCGTGGTGGTGTAGACACGTGTGCAGACGCCCCGCAGCTGAGGGTTGCCCTTCAACGCCGGGTTCTTCTTCTTTTCAGCAACAGCTGTGCGGCCCTTGCGGACCAGTTGGTTGATGGTAGGCAAAGTTTGCTTCCCTTCACGTTTAAGTTTACTATCCATTACCGGTGGCGGACATTTGGTGAGAACCTGCCTGGTTCGCCCCAAGGTGGCCGCCTGTTTCCCGGGGGCAACTCGCATGCAGCACCATGCGTTCCCTGAAAATTAGTCGCGGGGTACTACATTACTAGAAGAGAGCTCATTCGTCAACACCACGCTACCGGGCGTATCCATCAGTTACGGAATCCTCTTGCCCCTCATGCTGTGAGTTGATCGACAACTGAGAAGTATAGTAAAGATAACGAGTGCTCCGGGATCTCGGAGCACTCGTGAGGACGTTGTTCTTATTTCAGGGTTACGTTACCTGAAAAACAACGGCATCTTTGAAATCGAGGTCGCAGGTAAAGCCGAATCCGGAATACCCAGGTTGTTCATCGAAAGCGTACCAGCGGAAAGCTGTTGCTGCTGCCCCGTTACGCCGCTCAGTTGTGCCTGGAGTTCAGGACTGAGTTGGCCAATAAGCGCATCCACCTGATCTCCTTCTGCCGCCGGTAAGGCAGCAGAGGTAGTTGAATGGCTCGTGAGGCCTGAGAGCAGAGATCCGGGAGCCGCTGACGTGCTCATCGAAGTTGCCAGACTGGAATTAGCCTTATAGCAAAGGGATTTGTTACCAGTCAAACTCGGAAGGCTGGGGTCAACTGCCGCATAAGCAGTTAGCGGTACGTAGGTACCATTCGTGCCATCATGACATGACTTGCAAGTCAAGTTTCCCGGACCGCCCGCGGCGTTGACTTTTGCCGCGATGACCGGCTTCAGCTCCCCGTCGAGAGTCGAGTTCTTATCATGACAGATGCCGCAGGCGCTTGCAGATGCGGTGATGGCTGTGGAAGGCGTTACCCCGGGGCCTGTTTTTTTGTTTTTCACAGCATTGTAATAGTCAGCGTGCGCTGCTGCCAGATCGTATGCCCCATCAGACATTCCAAAGTAATAATTCGACTGTGTTGAGCCTGCGCTATGACAGGTTGGCGTACCAGTCCCGTCATCATAACCGCCACAACTGGTCTGGGCGTCCATCGGAGTGGCTGTGAGTGTGTCCATGGTCGCATGGGAGCTATTCATCCCATCGACAGCCCACGCCCCTTCAACGCCAGAGCCATGCCATGCCTGGCCTCCATTGGGACCATGGCATGCATCGACGTCAGTGCCGCAGCTCTTTTTACCAACAGCTCCCGGAATGTCGACCGGCGATGACATACTTGAGATTCCTGCATTCCCATGGCAGAGAGAACAGCCAGAATATTTCTGATGCTCGAGCTGTACATTGTTCGAATGACAAATCGAGCAACTGGCGTCGTCATAGGTGATCGGGACATTTGTTGGTGGTGCGCCGAGCAGCGCAACTGAAGTCGTATCAGAAGAAACAGGAGTAATAAGTTGAGTGAGAGTAGCCCCTGTGGCGCCAGATGCCGGATCGGCCCCCGCCTTACTGGCAAGACCCAGGAACAGCAACAAAACTGCTGCACAAACCAGAAGTGTTTTGGTAATCAACCCAACGTTGACACGCGGAAGAACTATCGAATCATTCTGCACAGTACTAACCATCATTCCAATCTTAGGGTCATCGTCCTCCGGACCAAGACATGAACCATCGATTTATCATTTTACACTTGTTCATTGCCGATGTCAGTAGGATTTTTAAGATTGATCTCGAAACAACCTGGAAATACTAAGGTAAAGTACCAAATAGTCCGCAGATCTGCTATTGTCCTTTTGGGATATCTACATGAACGGTCGCTGACGTTTCAAGTGTGACGCCACCGTTCTTATTGGTGGTCGTAGTAGTAGTGCCGTTATTCGTAGAATTTTGATTAGCGTTCTTCTTGGTGCATCCGCCCAAGCTGAGTGCGCCAAAAGCAAGTACTACCACCAAAGCGATACTAAGAACGATCGACAGGACCGTTTTCTTCTTGATTATCATGACAAGGGACCTCCTCATTATTTCTTTTCATTTCCCGTGGCCTCTTCTATTTTCATTTAAACACAAGAAGCCTCATTTATAGATTACTCCACCAAGATAACATCTCAACCCATTTTTGGGATCTGCTATCCTTTTGTCGTTTAACTCCTTAGTTTTTTCCTTTATACACGCAGGGGGCAGTTCCATAGGAGCCGCCCCCTGTTCAAACATTGCTGTCAGGCTTACGCCAGGTTTACTCGCGTCCCTTCATCTTCGTCTTCTCTGCGCCTCTTCCAGGCAAGCAGGATAAAGAAGAACAAGAGAGCAGCTGCCAGGCCAATAAGCGGCGTGACGATACTGACAATGTCTCCAGTCTTGGGAAGGGCAGCAGGCGGTGCTGGCATCTTGTAGCCCTGGTTGGCTACCTGCACCTGATCTTGTGCGCTTGCATAGCTTACGGTCACATTGGCAGACTGGCCATTAGTGTTACCCGTAAAGACTAAAGGCTTTAGATTCGGGAAGACCACGTAGTAGGTACCAGGTACCACTTCAAAGCTGTAGTTACCATTGGCATCTGTCTGTGTAGTAGCTACCGGGACACTTGAGGCGGCAACCGCTGCGATCTGAAGCCCGGTGGCTGCCAGAGGAGCTACTGAGAGGGCCGCAGAAGAAGACGTCGCAGCATAGAGCTTGACGGTCTTATCCGGATAGCGACCGGTCTCTGTTGCATCCATAATCCCATTACCATTTGCATCGTCGAAGAGAACACCCTTGATAACACAAGTGTTGGTTACAGAAGGACCTGGGACCTCTATTGGTCCTGGGCCAGCAGGACTAAGGACAGCGTTAATGATTATCTGGCCGGTATTGGTGATATCGGTTAAGTAATCTCCGTTGACCTTAACTAAGCGGGCTGAGACATACATGTCAACAGTCTTTCCTGCCAAAGCAAACAGATCAGTAGTTGAGCCATCAAACAGATAGCTGGCCGTAGTACCTGACTGCTGGTCAGACGAGATAGTAGAGCCACCCAACTTGACAACCACGTTAGGATCAACACTTGGATCAAGCTCAAGGCCAGCCGGCATGACGTCTTTGACCTCTATGGAAGCAAAGCCTGCCATATTTGTTGGGAAAGTAAAGGACAGTTTGTAGTTCAGTGGCGCTCTTGCGTCAGTGATGGTGGCTGCAGTCATGTAGTTGCCGTTGCCGTCATCAACTGTCTTAGTAAAGCTGTCTTTTAGTTCCTTGATAGCATCATCAGAAGGCGTGGCATAGCCACTGTCGAGCCTCTTGGTCTGAGCAGCGCTGTCTCCTAGTGTGATGATGACACCGTCTACCTTACCAGAGCTTGGAGCAGTGGTGCGTCCCATGTTATCGATTAGAGCCGGGAAGGTAACCAGATAGGTACCTGCCGGAATGTCTAAAGCATAGCTCCCATCAGGATTGGACTGGATCGTGTAGATCTTTGAAGGATCGTTGACGTCAGTGGCAGTGATGGTCTGCGGAGTTGTGATAGGTGTATCAACGCCTGGTGTATAGACCCCGTCACGATCGACGTCGTTGTACAGGAAGCCGTAGATGCGTCCGGTATTGGTAATTGGCGGCCCATCGATATCTTTGGGCTTAGGCTTGTTGTTGTCATCTTCGTTAGCGTTAACGATCAGCTGGCCTTTGTTTACGACATCAGTCGGATAAAGCCCTGAGACCTGGATAAGAGAGGCGGTGACATACATGTCAACGGTCTTGCCAGCCAGTGTAGTCAGGTCAATATCTTTGCTGTCAAAGATATAGCTTGCTGTTGTCCCTGTCTGAGTTCCGGTATAGACCTGAGC
>Ga0123354_10000165_pt1 | contig 53803 bp, 44 predicted proteins | sample TergutLab28metaG_2_FD_97872 | JGI IMG/M metagenome (GOLD analysis project Ga0123354, IMG submission 97872) | Labiotermes labralis P4 segment gut microbial communities from Petit-Saut dam, French Guiana - Lab288 P4 | ecosystem: Host-associated > Arthropoda: Insects > Digestive system > Gut ... | reverse complement strand
CAGTCGCAGGAACCGTTTCCGCCGGCACGTGGAACAGCAACAATACGGCGCTGACCCTGCCATACAACGGGCTTGCAAATGGTACGCCGTATTTTGTTGATATTTCGGGCTTCGAGGATACATCGGGCAATCCGATGGTTCAGACCAACGGCAACATATTCATAACAGTAGCGGGACTACCCAATGTAATAAGCGTAACGCCAAGCGGTACGGGTGCTCCTGTCAGCGGAAATATAGTCATTATCTTTGACAAACCGGTTTCATCGATTTGGTATGTGCAGCTCCTTACAACCGGTTCACAATTTACGATGTTGGGGAGCGGCACCTGGTCTAACGGCAACATGATGTGTACGGTTCCTTACAGCGGACTTTCTAATAATGCAAGTTATACCGTTTGTATCTATGGCATTAACGAGCCTCAGGGAAGCGGACAACCTAACAATAATGATTTTAGTCACGCATTCACGACTGTCGGTGCGACGCCCACCACCGTAAAAGCCAATGCAGGTTACGGCGGCACGGTAAGCAACGGCGGCAGCGGGCTGAAATATACAGTCACGCCCGGCAGCGGCTTCGTCATTGACCAGGTGTTTGTTGACGGTACGGAACAGACGGTCGGCGACCGAAGTACATTTTCATACACGTTTAACGACGACGAAGGGGCGCACAGCATTTTCGCCACATTCGGATATACGGTAAATTTTAATACGCCGGCGAACGGAACGCTCACCGTATCGTCGGCTAACGCAAATCTTTCGAGCGGAACCCTCGTACACGGCGGGCAGGTACTCAATAGCACCGTAACGCCGGAAAGCGGCTATGTTATGGAAAGCCTTACGGTAAACAGCACGGACGTTACCAATGATTACAACAGCGGATATGCCTATACGGTAGGTACATCGGGAGCAAAGCGAACGCTTTCGGACGGCACTACCGAAATCTCGGCGCAAGGCGCGGATATTGCGGCGGCATTCAAGGCGCAAACCTATGACCTAAGTATCGGCACATTCACCGGTGGCAGCGTAACGGCAGATAAAGCTTATTACAAAGAAGGCGAAACGGTAACATTGACCATCACCCCCGCAAACGGATATGAATTGAACGTGATTTCGGCATACAAAACCGGTGAAACGACAACAACCGTCGATTTACAGGGTTCGGGCAATACACGTACTTTCACCATGCCCGCCTACGGCGTAACGGTAACTGCAAGCTTTCAAAAGACTGCCGACCAAACCGCAGTAGATGCGGCTCAATCGTTGATTGAAGGCAACAACAGTTATACCGTTGACCAAGGAACGGCAAATACAGAAGCTGATATTTATGCATGGCTTGCCGATCAAATCAACGCACTTTCCGGCATGAGCACAACCGGTATCACGATAACGGCAGCAGATATTACGATAACCGGCTTCAATCCGGCGATTCCGGGAACGGCGGGAACACCCGACGGAACAAACGGATCGTTCAGTTTCACCGTTTCGCTCTCCAAAGGCGGCAGCAGTTCGACAACGACGAGCATGACCGGCGTGATCACAGCAATCGCTTATGTTCCGCCGACAAATTATGCTGTTACCATTTCGGGGACTGCCAACGGCTCGGTAACGGCAAGTCAAGCAAGCGCGACGGAGGGAACGGAAATTACACTCACCATCACCCCCGCAAACGGATATGAATTGAATGTGATTTCGGCATACAAAACCGGTGAAACGGCAACAACCGTCATTTTATCAGGTTCGGGCAATACGCGCACTTTCTCCATGCCTGCCTACAACGTAACGATAACGGCAAACTTTCAGAAAACTGCCGACCTGATTGCGGTAGAAACAGCTCAATCGTTGATAGAAGGCAGCAGTTATACCGTTGACCAAGCAACGGCAAATACCGAAGCTGATGCTAAAACCCGGCTTGCCGATCAAATCAATGCACTTCCCGGCATGAATGCAACCGGCATCACGGTAACGGAGGCAAACATTACGATAACCGGATTCAATCCGGCGGTTTCGGGAACGGCAGGAGCGCCCGACGGAACAAACGGATCGTTCAATTTTACCGTTTCACTTTCCAAAGGCGGCAACAGTTTGACTGCAACGAACACAAACGGTGTGATTTCGGCAAGCGCTTATGTTCCGCCGACAAATTATGCTGTTACGGTTTCGGGGACTGCCAACGGCACGGTAGCGGCAAGTCCGACCAGCGCAACGGAGGGAACGGAAATTACACTCACCATCACCCCCGCTAACGGATATGAATTGAACGTGATTTCGGCATACAAAACCGGTGAAACGACAACAACCGTCGATTTGCAAGGTTCGGGCAATACACGAACTTTCATCATGCCCGCTTACGGCGTAACGGTAACGGCAAACTTTCAGAAAACTGCCGATCTGATCGCGTTAGAAACGGCTCTATCGTTGATAGAAGGCGGCAGTTATACACTTGACCAAGCAACGGCGAATACCGAAGCTGACATTAAAGCCCGGCTTGCCGATCAAATCAATGCACTTCCCGGCATGAATGCAACCGGCATTACGATAACGGAGGCAAACATTACGATAACCGGATTCAATCCGGCGGTTTCGGGAACGGCAGGAACGCCCGACGGAACAAACGGATCGTTCAGTTTTACCGTATCGCTGTCCAAAGGCAGCAACAGTTTGACAACGACGAGCACGAACGGTGTGATTACGGCAACCGCTTATGTTCCGCCGACAAATTATACCGTTACCGTTTCGAGGATTGCCAACGGCACGGTAACGGCAAGTCCGACAAGCGCAACGGAGGGAACGGAAATTACGCTCACCGTCGCTCCCGCAGCGGGCTATGAGTTGAGCAAAATGAAAGCCTATAAGACCGGTGATGCAACAACCGTCGTAGAAACATGGAATACCTCTTCATCATCCTATACTTTCACGATGCCGTCCTACGATGTAAGTATCCAGGCAATTTTCCAAAAGACAGGGGATCAGTTAGACAAGGAAGCTGTTGAAGCGGCGAAAGCGGCTATCGAAGGCGGAACCTTCCAAATCGCACAAGCAACCGGCAATGACGCACCGGCAGTCAGGATATGGTTAGTCAATACGCTCAACGTACTGTTCGGACAGACATACAATGTTCAATTCCGCTCGCCTGCCGAACCGATTATCGGCGATGTAACGGTAACAGCCGTCACTCCCGCTGTCGCAGGTACGGAAACAACTCCCGACGGAATAAACGGTTCATTCAAATTCACGGTTACATTGACAAAAAATGCAACAACGCTCACAACAAGCGAAATTCCCGGTGTAATTACGGCTACACCTTACGAGATTGTACCCGATAAACAGATTGAATTAGTATTACAGGACGACCTGACGATACAAATTATCAACACGGGCAATATTGCCACCGGTGAAATGACGCTCGCGCTGTCCGGTACAAATGCAGATGCATTTACGCTTCCTGCAAACACCGCAAGCAGTTTGGCGGCAGGCGACAAAATGGAAATCGTGCTTACCCCTCGCGCCGATCTTACCCAAGGCATTTATACGGCAATGCTGACCGTCGGTGCGGAAGGAATTGAACCGGTATCCATTGAAATCTCCTATACGGTAGAATCAACAGGTATTAACGACCTTCCGAATGCAAAAACGCTGAATGCCCGGGCAGAGAACGGGCAGTTGCACGTCAGCGGTTTGACTATCGGCAAACTGTGGGCAGTTTACGACATGTCGGGCTTGCTGATCCATCAAAGCAAAGCAAACGATGCAAAAGCCGAGATTAACCTGACGGTGCAAGGCGTTTACATTGTTGTGTCGGGTAAAGAAAGGGTGAAAGTAGCATACTTCTGATCAATTACGCTTTTTTGACTTGTTTGGATGTTGATTTAGTCCGACTGTATTATCAAAACAGTCGGACTATTATGTTATAATTTTGTTACGTAATAATCAAAATACAAACAATTTGTTTTTATTTCGTCATAAAATTTCGTATGTGAAAATTTATTTAACTCTTTGAAATACTTTCTATCGGTAATTAAAAGTTTAACGTCTTCGTTATAAAAATCATCGAGCATATTATTTTTTATATAAAATTCTTCCTGCTCGGTTTTAGAAAGAGCAAAAGCAATGCGTGCACGAAGTTCATCATCTTTGGCAAGCGTCATTGCCCGTTCCAAATATTGATTCGGAAGCGTCAGATTATCAGGGAAGTAATAAGAAGAGTCATAATTTTTCAAATAAACGTTTCCATATAAATTTACAGGAATATTATTTTCACGATATTTTTCGCCATTGCCGTTATTGTTGTCGAAGCGAAGAATATGGCGGTAATATCCTGTAGAAGAGGCATTATAAAAGAAATTTCCCAATAAATAGTTGGCTTTTGCCGCAAGATCGTCGTTCTTTTCCGCTATTTTCTGAATCTGTATCAAGGCTTCTGTCAGTTGTTTTTTGTTCATGTGATTTGCGATAAACGGAAATTCGTTAAGGTAATCGGCACGCATCACTTCATTTTCGGGCGAATTGAAAGATTCAATCCGGTTGTAGCCGAAAACCAAGTCGGGAACATTGGTTGTGTCAACCGCGTTATTGAAAAACGACAAAGCTTTTTCAAAATTCCCTTGCGACAAATAGACCGTAGCTTTTATACCGGCAAGATAAGTATCCGCATCGGTATTTCCCGCTAAATAGTTATCCATCGGAGATTTATTTTTTTTGTGATAGAAATCTTCCAATGCTGCTATCAAATCAAGATCGGGATTTGACTCCAAAGCTTTTAAATTGTTTTGCAAGAGAAAAGATTTGGCAAAATCTTTTTGAACGTAGTAGCGATTAGCCAATATATCAATGACGAAATCCTCGGTAGTCGCACCCGGTGAATAATATTGATCCTGCATTTTTGACAAGTCGATTGAATCAAAAACAGATTTATATTTTGTGAAAAGCGTGTTTTCAAATTCGGGTGTAATGATAATTATTTTATCTGAAATTCTAAATATTTTTTTTATCCATACCGGAAGCCACGCCCATCCGCTTTTATGCACCGGCTGTTCGCAGATATCAATCAACATTTTCATTCGGTCTTTCTCTTTGCCGAAAAGTTTGTCATTGCCATCCACTTTTTCCAAATAGTTTTTGGCTGAACGGTAGTCTTTTTTCAAAAAATAAAGATAACCGGTTGTTGTATTCCAGAAATTTTTATCTTTTACAATATTATTTTGGGTTTGTTTAAGCGAAATTTTCAAAGCATCTTCAAGGAATTTATATTCGGGTTTTTTTTCATTAATAATCGGCAACCGTCTGTCCGTCAAATTCGGCAAACAGCCGGTCAAATCGACTCTTAAGTCTTGGTAATAACTATCACTGTCACCGCATTGAGAAATGGTCGTTGCTAAAAAAGTTCGTTCCAAATGATTAACGGCGCGTGCCATCAAAACTTTCGCTTGAATGGCATCAGGTGAAGCGGCGATAATTTTTTCCATGCTACTCAAAGGATTATTAAAGTCTTGATAGCCGAGAAACAGATAAATATTATTCCGATCGTCGTCCGTTTTTGCCGATTTCAAAAGCTCATCAAAAAAACTTTCGGTAAATGCGTAATCCATACCTTCGTATTCGTTTTTATGTCCCGTACAAAACCGCATTGAACTATAAACATTTGCCTTGATATTTCGGGTATTATTAAAAACAGTAAAATAATCGCCGGCTGCCTGCGTCATATTTCCCAAACCATGCTCTGCGCCTGCTTTTTGGTCTAATGCGTAGAAATATATTACCGGTTTGTAATTTAAATTTTCAACATACTTATTGAAAAATTGAATCGCATCATCAAAATTTCCGTAATAATGTGCAAATCGCACCAACTGATAGCCATAGCGCAGTTTCATTTCAGTATCGGTTTCGGCATTCCAACTTTTTTGCAACACAGTAATAATTTTGTTGTAATCCAGATCGGCAACCGATTTTTCGGGATTATTTTCGTCGTACCACCAAGGCTTTTGCTTGCTGTTTGGATCAATTTTATACCTCATGTAAGGCTCCAAATATTTGGCATACGAAATATATTTTAATGCTTGAATGTGTTTATTCACAAAACTTTGAGTAGCAAACGAAAGTAAATTGTCATCCACTTTTTTGCCGGCAATCAATGCATCAAGATCGGATTTTTTTGCCTTAAAAACCAGATAATACGCATCTCCATAACTGATATTCAAATAGTTTGCCCATTCTTCAATATTTTCGTCGGGCAATTTATTATTGCTATCGGAATTCGAATCATAATATGCTGATTGCAGCGTCAATAGAAACGGGAAATATTGCTGATCGCCGATAATTTCCTGCATAAAAAGACTGTAATAACCATCGTCGAGATCCCAATCGCCTCCACACGCAAAACCACGTAATGAAAAAGAGGAAACAAGCACAAATACCATCATTAGTTTTTTCATTGTAATTCTTTTATAGTAAAACGTTTAATAAAAATACTGTCTAAGTGAAAATATACAATACCCGGATTTTTGTTTTTTAATTTTTTATCTATAACATTCCTCGCCTTATATAATAAATCGGGAGTAATATTCTCAATATCAATAATAAATCCTTTGTTCAAATACATTCCGCCAAAGAAAATATCATCAACTGCTTTGAAACGCAAGTCGGTAATTTTTTCAAAACGGTTGTCGTTTTCCAATTCTTCCGCTGTTACGCCGCTGATCAATTTAATTTTTCCCAAATGATTACGCACCACCGCCCATGAAAATAAAGGCAAGGCAATGTCGAAATCCAAGGGGTAGCTTTTCAGGTCGGAAAGATAATTTTTCAAAAGGTCGATGTCCAAAATCGAATTTCTGCCGTCGTTCTCTTTCGGACTTGAAGTGGCATAACACATCAAATAAGCTTTGTCGACAGGCGGAATCCCCGTTTTTTGCCTGAATTTGATTTGGTGCAAGCGCACAGTGCAAGCGATTTTCTTACCGGAAACTTTTTTCAATTCTTCAAGAAAGAGGAAATAATTGCTTCGCGTTCCGTTAGTCCAATCGCAATCAATCTGTATTTCATTGTAATTATTGATGCCGCAAGAGCTTAGTATTTCTTCTATCTGACGATAAACATTTCCGGCAAGCAACTTTACATTTTCTATCGATAAATTCGCAAAACTACGGTCGGTAATAAAAATCGTCGGAATATATTCGGCAGGTAATTCATTTCCGGAAAATGAATTAATCATTCCAATCGGTTCGGGATTTGTCCCGTCGGATACATCCACATCAAACAAACGAATATATAATTTTTTCGCTTGTAACTTGTTGAAATAATCTTTTTCCACATCGGAGAACGAAACATTGCTTTTCCAATAATAAAAGTCGATTTGACGATTTTCGTTTTTTCGACAAGATAAAAACAGTACAGCAAAACAGGTAATGATTCCGATGTTTTTTATTCTCTTAAGCGTCATTGCATACAGTCTGATGTAAACGTCGCGTTAAATTTCATCCAAATTAATTATTTCCTCCTCCCCTACCGTCAATTTTTCAATGCCGGTATCTGTTACCAAATAAGTATTTTCGATTCCGACCGCTCCAATGCCGGGGAATACGAACTTAGGCTCGAAAGCAATAACCATTCCCGGTTGAAGGACATCGTTGGAACGAGCCATCATCACCGGGGGTTCATTGATTTCCAAACCGACGCCATGCCCCACGAACTTCGATTGCCGGCTGAATCCCATAAAGTTAGGTGTAAGACCCGATTTATCTGCCGTGTCGAGCGCGTGATTATAAATATCGGAACAAGCCGTTCCGGGTTTCACATCTTCCATCAACCGTTGATGCATATCTATCGAAACTCGGTGCGCTCGGCAAGCGATCTCCGGAAGTTTGCCGAAAGAATATACCCGGGTCATGTCGGACAGATAAGCCGTGAAATTTCCCGCAAAATCAATCATAATCGCCGAACCTTCGGTAATCGGATCATCACTTGCGCCGAGCGGAAGTATCGGATGGATTCCGCTGCCTCCCAAAGCGAAATCGATAGGTGAAGGAACATCGGCATTCTTCCCGCTTAAAAGACTTGCCATGAAAACCTTCATATTAGCGCCATAGGTTCGAAAGAAACCTATGGAACCGTTTTTTCGCATCACATATTCAAGTTCTATTTGAAATTCTATTTCCGTCATTCCCTGTCGAAAAAGAGCGGGAACTGCCTCGAAGACTTCGGCTTGTTTCTTTGCCGATATTCGAAATTGTTCAATTTCATAAGGGGTTTTTATCATTCTGGCTTTACGCAAAAGCGTAGTCATATTTCCTGTTCGGACAGGATGTAAAGCAGCTTCAAATCGAAGAAATTCATTGTGTGTAATCTGATCGGCTTCCAAAAAGAGTGTTTCCGGCAGCGGAATATTTCGTTCATTTAACAGTGCGGGAATATCTTCCAGCTTGCGAATATCTATTACTTGTTCGCCTTTCAAACCGGAAGGACGTTGAACAAACCAAAGCGGTTCGCCTTCCACCGGAAGAAATATACACCCCGAAAATATGATGCCTGAAAGGTAATAAATGTTCACGTCGGTAGAAATCAATGCAGCATCGCCACCGGCATTTGCCAATAAGCGTTGCACGCGGCTTAAGCGAATTTTCAAATCGTCGTGAGGAGGGAAAAAAACGTTATCCATATTAATTGTTCTGTTATGTAATATTCTTACCAAAAGGGGTCAGCGCCAATGCAGCCATTTTAAAATGCTGTATGCCGAATGGAATTCCGATAACAGTGACACATAAGAGCAAACCAAACACCAAGTGCGAGAGGCTGATCCAGATACCACCCAGAAAAATCCAAATCACATTCATAATTATCGACAAACAACCGCCGGAATTTCCTCCGTCGGTCACCCGGCTTCCGAAGGGCCATAAGGCTAAAATACCCAATTTCAGCGTTTGTAATCCGAAAGGAATGCCGATAACGGTTACCATCATCAGCAGACTTGCGAAGCAATATTCTATTGCAATCAGTAAGCCGCCAAACACCAACCAAATTATGTTTCCCAAAAATTTCATTTATTTAATATTTCTTTTCCAAATTTGAGAATGCAAAAATAAGTATTTTTTGTTATAAAAAATGGATTTAGCAGAAAATAAGTCATTTGTCAATTCCATTATCATCCCGGCTTGGAGCAGCCTTCGGTTAAGTCCGTTATGCTACGGATTCAGAATATCAAAATGTCAAATGATGAAGTACAGCTTTAGTACGGCTTTGGTACGGGCTTGGTACGGACAAGGTAGCGCGTAAGTCCCTGTGAAATACAATAGCAAAAAGACATTAAAATAACATTCCCATTAAAAAATGATTTGATTTATGCCTTTTCTTATGTATATTGACAATTCACTCCGTGAATATTGATGGGGACTTCCAATAATCCAAAACTCTGCGTTACGCTCCATCGGCAAAATGCTCATTTACATAAAGTAAACTCCGCTTTTGTCTCTGTCGCAAGCCTTGATTTTTGAATTATTAGAAGTCCCCTAAAAAACGTCTTTTGCTTCGTCGGACGCCATGTAAAATTTAGGGATACTGTGTAATACTCACCAATTCAACCTCGAAAATCAAAGTTGTGTATCCTTTAACCAGCGTTTGATAAGAACCGGTATAATAATCTGTTACCGTGTATCCGCTTATTCCGTAGCCTAAATAATAGGGGATCCAGATTTCCCATTTATCGCCGACCACCATGTTTTGCAGGGCAAAAGAAAAGCCTCTTATCGTGTTTTGACCCGATAATTGAAATTCGGCAGGAACACCTGTATCGCCCGTGCCGGAATCAAAAACAGTACCATCGTAGTACGTTCCTTTATAAAAGACTTTTACACTGCTTGTTTGAAGCGGATATTCAGTTCCTGTACCGGAATTAATGACTTTATAATACACACCGGTAGGTCCCGTTTCCGTTTGAAGCGACCGGTAGCTCGGATCTTTCGTAATCGCATCATAAGCGTTTGTGTTTGCTTCCTTCCAGGCATCGATGTCGTTATTGTTGCTGCAAGCGCCCAGTATTGTGATTAAACCGAAAATTGTTAATAAATAGCGTAAATTCTTCATATATTATTATTACATAAAACTTCTAAGCGTTCACTTTCTCAGAATTTCACAGACGGGGCTTTGTCTGCTCCGGAATCCGATTTGAAATAGGGTTTAACGGAAAATCCGGAAATACCGGCGATGATATTATTCGGAAATTTGCGAACCATTGTATTGTATTGCTGAGCAACATCGTTGAATCGCGTGCGTTCGGTGGAAATCCTGTTTTCGGTGCCTTCCAACTGCGCTTGCAATTCGAGAAAATTTTGATTGGCTTTCAAGTCGGGATAAGCTTCCACACTTACCAATAAGCGACTTAACGCTGAACTCAATTCACCTTGAACCGCTTGAAATTGAGCCATTGTTTGTTCGTTCAGGTTGGTCGGGTCGATCGTCATTTGCGTGGCTTTCGCCCTTGCATTCACTACATTTTCCAAGGTTGTTTGTTCGTGCGTGGCATATCCTTTGACTGTAGCTACCAAATTGGGGATTAAATCGGAGCGGCGCTGGTATTGATTTTCCACGTTTCCCCAAGCGGATTTTACATTTTCATCGGCTTGCACCAAACCGTTGTAGACTCCCGGATACCACATAAAAATAAATCCTGCCAGAACCAGCAGTACAATAATTATTACGACAAGAGACTTTTTCATTGCTTTTATATTTGTTTTAATAAATTTTTCATACTTATTTTATCGGCAATAATACCACTTATATCGGCGATCGGGACGCGTTCCTGCTTCATCGAGTCGCGGAAGCGGATGGTTACGCAATTGTCTGCCAATGTGTCGTGGTCGATGGTGATGCAATAGGGCGTACCGATTGCATCTTGACGACGATAGCGTTTCCCGATGGAATCTTTTTCGTCGTATTGGCAAGGAAAATCGAATTTCAGATTATCCATGATTTCACGGGCTTTTTCGGGAAGTCCGTCTTTTTTCACTAAGGGCAAAACAGCCGTTTTCACCGGAGCCAACACGGGTGGAATTTTCAGCACCACGCGTGTTTCGCCGTCATCCAATTGCTCTTCGAGGTATGAGCCTGCCAAAACGCTCAGAAACATACGATCGAGACCGATAGACGTTTCTATAACATAAGGAGTGTAGGATTGGTTCAAATCGGGATCAAAATATTGGATTTTCTTTCCCGAATATTTCTCGTGACTGCTTAAATCAAAATCGGTACGCGAGTGAATACCTTCCACTTCTTTGAATCCGAACGGCATCTCAAATTCGATGTCGGTTGCAGCATTCGCATAATGCGCCAATTTGTCGTGATCGTGGAAACGGTATTTTTTGTCTCCGAGACCCAAAGTTTTGTGCCAGCGCATCCGCGTTTGTTTCCACTGTTCAAACCACATCAATTCTTCGCCGGGGCGGACAAAGAACTGCATTTCCATTTGTTCAAATTCGCGCATCCGGAAAATAAATTGTCGGGCAACAATTTCGTTCCGAAAAGCTTTTCCGATTTGAGCGATGCCGAACGGGATTTTCATTCGACCGCTTTTTTGCACATTCAAAAAATTGACGAAGATACCCTGCGCCGTTTCGGGGCGAAGATAAATTTTTGCAGCACCTTCGGCAGTTGAACCCACTTCGGTTGAAAACATCAGGTTAAATTGACGAACTTCCGTCCAATTTCGCGTTCCCGATATCGGACAAACGATCTCATAGTCGAGAATGATTTGTCGCAAATCTTCCAAATTTCCCTCATTCAATGCCTTGGCAAAACGCGTGTGCAATTCGTCTTTTTTGGTTTGATTTTCGATCACCCGCGGATTCGTTTCGCGAAATTTTTGTTCATCGAATGAATCGCCGAAACGTTTAGCCGCTTTTTCTATTTCTTTGTCTATTTTATCGTCGTATTTTGCTAAATGCTCTTCGATCAATACGTCGGCTCGATAACGCTTTTTGGAATCTTTGTTGTCGATTAACGGGTCGTTAAAAGCATCCACATGCCCGGAAGCTTTCCAAATGGTGGGATGCATAAAAATGGCGGAATCTATTCCGACAATATTTTCATTCAATAAAGTCATCGCCTCCCACCAATATCTTTTGATATTATTTTTGAGTTCGACGCCATACTGTCCGTAATCGTAAACAGCCCCTAATCCGTCGTAAATATCGGAGGAAGGAAAAACAAATCCATACTCTTTGCAATGTGAAACCAATTTTTTAAAAACGTCTTCTTGTTGAGCCATATAAATAGTTATATTTTTAATTATCCACTTGAGTTGTGTCAAAAGTCATTTACAAAAGCGGAATAGCCGTTTTTTTAAACAGAACCGCCACTTTGTCGATGCAAAGTAAACTATTTTTTTTGAAAGAGAAAACAATCCGGTAAACAAATTTGTTTGTTAAAGGAAAAGGATAACAAAATAAACGAATATAATCATGGAATCGGAGTTAAATAAAAAATTAGTGACAAACGTATTGAAGTATATTCCCAAGAATAAGAAAGCGGTAATGTATTTGGTGAATGCGTTGAATATCAGTCGGGAATCTGCTTATCGCAGGATACGCGGCGATATTCCGTTTACGGTAGAGGAATTAGTTTCATTGGCAATCAATTTGGAGTTTTCCATTGATCAAATCTATGATCAGGAAAAACAAAATCACGCTTTTTTCGATTTTTCGAGAATAGAAAAGAGCTCTTTCGATTTTTTTTTATTTATGCTTAAAAAATACAATGAATTACTCGAAAAAACAAGTTATGCAAAAAAAATGGAAGCCATTATGGCGTTTAATATTATCCCCTCTCCGTTCTTTGCCGGCTTTAACCATTTATTCAAATTTTCGTATTACCAATGGTTGCATCAAGATAAAGAGTCTTGTCGTAATACACCCTATTCGGAAATCGCTTTACCCGAAGAAGCCGTTTTTATTCAAAAAAAATTGAAAGCAAACTTATTCAAAGGTTCCGGTATCATTCTTATTTACGATATGAATATTTTTTTGAATTTGATAAAAGAGATACAATATTTTCATCACCGGAAATTATTAACCAATGATGAATTGCTTTTGCTTAAAGAAGATACGCTCAGATTGATTGAACAATACGAAGATATTGTTCAGACCGGGAGCTATGGACAGACGAAGGTGCAAGTTTATTTGTCGCCGCTTTGCATTAATTCCAATACGGTTTATTACAATTACGACGATACGGTCGATTCACTTTTTTGGGTATTTACCATCAATCCGGTAATCATTCGAAATTCGGGAATCATTTCCATGCAGTTGAAGTGGCTAAATTCGCTGAAACGGCAGTCGGCGCTTATTTCTCAATCGAACGAAATAAAGCAAGCAGAATTTTTTTATCAACAGCGGGAATTTGTTAACAAATATTTGTGCGAAGATAATATCTTCTGATCATTCTATCCGAATTACTGTGGTTGTTTCGTTTGGAAAATTAGGTCAAAATGAGGTTTTTTGACACATCTACTTGACCGAAGTGGATAAGTAGTAAAAAATTTTTACTTTTACAAAATAAAACATTACCTTTGTATTATTAAAGTAAAGTGTAATCAAAAAGCAAAAGATTATGTTACACAGGCAAATATTAAAAGACCAACAGGGAATTCCGATGGGAGTTTTTATTCCAATGCAATCTTGGAACAATTTAATTTTTCAGTATCCCGACATAGAAACTTTAGATACCGAATTACCACAATGGGAGAAAAATTTTATTGATAAGCGTTTGGATATGGCACAACGCTATCCTGAGCGTTTGAAGCCTGTTGAAATGCTTTTAAAAACCCTTTAAGAGTTCGATAATGTATAAAGTTCTTTATCTTGATGAAGTTGAAAATGATATTTCAGTAGCGAAACAGTGGTATGCCGAACAACAAAAAGAGTTGGATGTACGATTTGCTGCCGCAGTAAAAGAAACATTATCAAACATTTTGAAAATGCCGTCAGCATATGCAGAGCGATACAGAAATATACGGATTGCCCATACTAAAGTTTTTCCATACAATATCCATTTTTATATTGATGAAACAAAAGCACAGGTTGTGATTATTGGTATTGTTCATAACAAAAGAAATAATGCGTTATTTCTTGATAGATAGCAATGAAAAAAACCTGCGCCCAATATCGAAGGAAAAGATACTCTCGGTATATTAGGAACGTATGACTATCCGCCTTCTATTGCAGAATCCTATAGGGATGTTTTTTTTCAGACAGTATGCTGAGAGCTTGGAACCAAGCATCTATCCTGAATATCACGAGAGAAAACTTGAAATATAACGATTGGGGGTAAAGACACAATAGCGACAATAAATAATTTTGCCACATCAAAAACAAGTTGTACTTTTGCACATTGTCAAATGTAAATGACAGTGTACAATGACAATACAATACTTAATAATTAATAAAGTGGAAAAGGAAAAAATCATTGAAAAACAGCGAGAAATTATTCAACTTGTAAAACACTTTTGCAACGAGAAGCTAAATGAAGAGTACGCAGTACTTGCTGAAAAATTAGTTTGTAAATTAGGGAGAAAACGGAATGTCCCGTTTGTAACCGGACAAACCGCCATTTGGGCGGCAGCTGTAATTCACGCACTGGGTACTATCAATTTTTTGTTTGACAAGTCGTCCAAACCATACGCTTCAATTGATGATATCAATGATTTCTTCGGGACAAAGAAGTCAACAACAGGAAATAAATCAAAAGAAATCAGGGATTTACTTAAACTCAGTTATTGGGATAGTGAGTTTTCGACTAAAAGAATGGCAAATAGAAATCCGTTTGCAAACTTTGTAATGGTTGATGGTTTTATGATGCCTGTAAAAAAATTACCTGAAGAATATCAAGAATAGTACGACAAGCGAAAGATGATGACTCGGTTTTCAAATTTCCAAGCGGCGGATATGTGAATATGCCAAAGTCATCGACACGAGCAAACGGGATGCGGTAGATAAATTAGATGGATTGATAGTGTATAAAACATACAATATCTTTTGTTTATTAAAAAAATAAAGAATCCGGAACGGATTTGATATTGATAGCTTGATGTGAAACATCCGGTGACTATCTGAAAATATGTTTATCGTAAAAATAACATATTTGATGAAAAATGTTTGTTTAATACGGCACGAAACAAAAATATATCGGAGCTTCGCTGCTTGTGGGCAGTTTGCTTATTTCATTAAACCGACGTTTCACGTCGGGCTACCCATATCGAATCCGTTCCGGATTTTTTATCCTTGTTGTATTTTATTTGTCAGTGCGGTAGAATGAAGTGCGAAACATTAGTTATTCAAAATTCGGGAATCATTTCCATGCAATTGAAGCGGCTACATTCGCTAAAACGGCAGTCGGCGCTTATTTCTCAATCGAACGAAATTAAGCAAGCCGAATTTTTTTATCAGCAGCGGGAATTTGTTAACAAATTTTTGTGCGCAGATAATATCATCTGACCATTCTTAATAATATCAGTTAAACGCAAATAATTTATTTCACTTTTCTCATTTTACAACAGAAAATAGTAACTTTGTAAAAAAAATTAAACTTAGAAAAAATGTATATTGACACATATAAGAATGTTTTAACGCAATTATGCCTTCAAAATAAGGTAAAGTCATTGTATGCGTTTGGCTCTGTTTTGACAAGCCGTTTCAACAACAACAGCGATATTGATTTAGTTGTTGATATTGACTCCCAAAATCCGATAGAATATGCAGACTGTTATTTTAACCTGAAATTTGCATTACAGGATTTATTTAATCGTCCTGTTGACTTACTTGAAAATAAAGCAATCAGAAATGACTATTTACGTCAGGAAATTGACAACTCTAAACATTTGATTTATGCAGGGCAATAAAGACATAAAGATTTTTTTGACAGATATTGAACTGTCAATCAGCGAAATATTCGATTTTTTACCTGAAAAAAGAAATTTCCTCGAATTCCAAAAAGACCTGAAAACTCGCAAAGCTGTTGAACGAAATATTGAAATCATTGGCGAAGCAATGAGTAGAATTTTGAAAATTGACCCACAATTTCCTGTTGAGGCATCTCGCAAAATAGTTGACACACGGAATCGCATCATACATGGTTACGACAGTGTGTCTGAAGATGTATTGTGGTTGATTATCGTCAATTATCTGCCCAATCTTGAAAAGCAGGTAAAAGAACTGTTGAAAGAATAAGACTTCTTTTCTTATGTAAAAATTTGTCGTTTTATCAAGTATGTAAGGAAAAGAGAAAGTTGTATCTTATTTCTCAATCCAACGAAATAAAGCAAGCCGAATTTTTTTTATCAACAGCGCGAATTTGTTAATAAATTTTTGTGCCCAGATAATATAATCTGACCATTCTTAATAATATTTACCGATTTAGCGATTTTTTTTTCATTACTTTTATCGTATCTTTGCATTTTGAAAATCATGCATAAATACATCAACAATGATTCTTTTTTTCAAAACAAATGGAAATACGATTATTGCGGTAGAAACACCGATAAAACTTTCAAAAATAGACCACAAAAAATTAATTTGGCTTTTTGGTAATGCCGAATTTTTACAAAAGAAAAATATTGACGCTTTTTTGATTGGACCTCGTCGAGAAATGATCACTCCTTGGAGTACGAATGCGGTAGAGATGACCCAAAATATGGGTATAAGCGGGATCAACCGGATCGAAGAGTTTCTAATCGTCCCCGATAAAACAGCCGGCTATGATCCGATGTTGCAACGAATGTATTACGGAATAGGACAGGATGTTTTTACTACCATCAAAAAACCCGAAGCAATTGTTTACGTTGATGATATTGCCATCTATAATCAGCAGCAAGGCTTAGCTTTAAGTCAGGATGAAATAGAGTATTTAAACAAATTGAGTATAAAAATGGGCAGGAAACTTACCGACAGCGAAGTTTTCGGTTTTTCGCAGGTAAATTCAGAACACTGCCGACATAAGATTTTTAACGGTGTATTTATCATCGACGGAATAAAAAAAGAATCAACACTTTTTAACCTGATTCGCAAGACTTCGAAAGTCAATCCCAATCGTTTGGTATCGGCATACAAAGATAATGTGGCTTTTATAGAGGGACCTGTGATTGAACAATTTGCCCCTTTGTCGGATGATAAGCCGGACTATTTTACCGTGAAAAATATTGAAACCGTTATCTCCTTGAAAGCTGAAACTCATAATTTTCCGACAACCGTCGAACCGTTTAACGGCGCTTCTACGGGAGCCGGCGGAGAAATACGCGACCGGTCGGGAGGAGGAAAAGCTTCTCTACCCGTTGCCGGAACAGCTGTTTATATGACATCTTATCCTCGCACGGACACAAACAGGGAATGGGAAAGGATTCCGGCTCCAAGAAAATGGCTGTATCAAACGCCGGCGCAAATTTTGATTAAAGCTTCAAACGGCGCTTCCGATTTTGGAAATAAATTCGGTCAACCGTTGATTTGCGGTTCTTTACTGACATTTGAGCACGAAGAAAACCGCAAGAAATTTGCCTACGATAAAGTAATTATGCTGGCGGGAGGAGTCGGATTTGCCAATAAGCGAGACGCTTTGAAAGGAAATCCCAAGCCGGGAGAAAAAGTGGTGGTATTGGGCGGCGATAATTATCGAATCGGTATGGGTGGCGGCTCTGTTTCGTCGGTTGCCACAGGAGAATACACCGGCGGGATTGAACTCAATGCCGTGCAACGCGCTAATCCGGAAATGCAAAAGCGGGTTTTCAATGTGATTCGCGCTCTTGCCGAATCAGACAATAATCCGATTGTGTCTATTCACGACCACGGCGCCGGCGGTCATTTGAACTGTTTATCCGAATTGTTGGAACCGACGGGAGGAAAAATCGAACTGTCGCAACTTCCCATCGGAGACCCGACGCTTTCGGCGAAAGAAATTATCGGTAACGAAAGCCAGGAAAGAATGGGGTTGCTAATCGAAAATAAAGATATTGACCGAATAAAGAGAATTGCCGAACGAGAACGCTCGCCTATGTATGTGGTTGGAGAAACTACCGGCGATGGACAATTGATATTCGAACAAGCCGACGAACAGAAACCTTTGAACATGCAATTGTCCGATTTTTTCGGGGCGCCGCCGCGAACGGTAATCAACGGTTTATCGACCGACGAGCAGTTCAAAAAGGTAGAATATTCACGAGACCGCCTGCAAGAATACATTGAAATCGTATTGCAAATGGAAGCGGTTGCGTGTAAAGATTGGTTGACAAATAAAGTTGACAGGTCGATAACGGGAAAAGTAGCCCGTCAGCAATGTCAAGGCGAGATTCAGTTGCCTTTAAGCGATTTGGGCGCTGTCGCACTGGACTATCGCGGGAAAGCAGGCATCGCTACATCAATCGGTCATGCACCGCAAGCGGGGTTAATTGATCCAGCTGCGGGGTCGGTTTTATCTATTGCAGAATCGCTTACCAATATCGTTTTTGCGCCGTTGAAAGATAAGCTCGCCGGTGTTTCGTTAAGCGCCAATTGGATGTGGCCCTGCAAAAATCCGGGAGAAGACGCCCGCTTATATGAAGCGGTAGAAGCTTGTTCCAATTTTGCCTGCGAATTGGGAATCAATATCCCGACGGGAAAAGACTCGTTGTCGATGACACAAAAATACGGAGACGAAAGAGTTTTTGCTCCCGGCACCGTAATTATTTCCGCCGCAGCGGAAGTTACGGATATTCGTAAAATTGTATCTCCCGTTTTAGTGAATAACCAGCGTTCGACGCTTTATTATATAGATTTTTCATTTGATGCATTTAAACTCGGAGGTTCGGCTTTTGCCCAATCGCAAAACCGATTGGGAGATAACGCCCCCACGGTTCGCGATGCCGAGTATTTCGTGTCGGTTTTCAATACCATCCAAGAATTAATCGACAAAGAACTGATACTTTCGGGACACGACATTTCTGCCGGCGGAATGATTGTTACTCTGCTTGAAATGAATTTCGGAAACGAAAAAGGCGGAATGGAAATCAATTTGGATAAAATTCAGGAAAAAGATTTAATCAAGATATTGTTCAGTGAAAATCCCGGTATTATTATTCAAGTGGAAAACCGGGTAACGGTTGAAGGAATTTTCGAAAAAAACGAAATTGCATTTGCAAGAATCGGTAAGCCGACATCCGAGCGACATCTTCTTCTTTCCAAAGCCGAGGTTTCGTATCTCTTCCAAATCGACTTTATGCGAGATGTCTGGTATTCTTCTTCTTATTTGCTGGATCGTTTACAGAGCGGAGAAAACAAGGCGAAAGAACGTTTTCTCAACTATAAACAGCAGCCTTTGCAAATCAGGTTCAATAAGAATTTTACAGGAACTTTAGACGAATACGGCTTGAGCTTTGACCGGAAAGGAGCTTCGGGAATCAGGGCAGCTATTGTTCGTGAAAAAGGCACAAACGGCGAGCGCGAAATGGCATACAGTTTATATTTAGCGGGATTTGACGTGAAAGACGTTCATACCACCGATTTGGTGTCGGGACGTGAAACACTGGAAGACGTCAACTTCTTGGTTTTCTGCGGAGGATTTGCCAATTCCGACGTATTGGGTTCAGCCAAAGGTTGGGCAGGCGTATTCCTGTATAATGAAAAAGCCAAGCAGGCGCTTACTAAATTTTATGCCCGATCGGACACATTAAGTCTCGGAATCTGCAACGGTTGCCAATTAATGATTGCGCTGAACTTAATAACGCCCAAACATAAAATTCATCCCAAGATGTTGCGCAATGATTCGAAATATGAATCGGCATTTGTTTCGTTGACGATTCCCAAAAATAAATCGGTCATGTTAGGTTCTTTAGCGGGTAATAAGTTAGGTGCGTGGGTAGCTCATGGCGAAGGTAAGTTTTATTTGCCTTTAAACGAGAAAAAATACTCGATTACAGCTAAATATTCTTATGACCTCTACCCCGGCAATCCGAACGGTTCGGATTATTCGGTTGCCGGCATTTGCTCCAGAGACGGTCGTCATCTGGCATTAATGCCCCATCCCGAAAGAGCTTTGTTTCCTTGGCAGTGCGCTTATTATCCGGCGCAAAGAAAAAATGATGAAATCACGCCCTGGATGGAAGCGTTTGTGAATGCAAGGAAATGGGTGGAAGAGAAAAAACTTTCGTAGGTGAGCCGGAGGGTTATTTCTGCTATATGCCCGCATCATTGTTATTTTCCGCAGGCGGTTCTTTTTTCATTTCCAATTCCCCGAATTTCCAAGTAAAGTTAAGGCTGACAGAACGGAAAGGAATTTGACGAAGGCTGCTTGTTACAAAGCCCGGTCCGTACATATCCACTTTCTGATCGACATACTTGCTGAAAAAATTATTAGCTACAAGGGCAATGCTTCCGTCTTTATTCCAAAACAATTTTCTGATTGCCATGCTATAGGATGTGAAAGCCGGAAAAATACCTTGCGCTTCTTGGTGCCGCGAATTGAAAGCTCCAAAAAGTTCCGCCGCAAAATTGCTTGGTAATTCATACGAAGCATTGGTATTGAAACGATATATCTTCCCGGTTGAATTGTATCCGGGATCTACCTTATTGATTGTATTCCTATAGATAAAAGAGAAATTGGAACGCATGCTTAATTTTTCATTTACATGAAAATCAAAAAACAGGTTAGCGCCTGAATTTTTCTCAACCCCGATATTTTTCCTGACGGAAACCGTTGCGTTGGTAAAAATAGTGTCGCCAATCTGTATAGACGGATAATAGGTAGAATATGACTGTATGTCGCCATTGCTTTGCCTGTAGAACAGCGTAAGCATAAAAGAGCCTGTTTTACCAAAATCTTTGCTGTAGGAGGCTTCGTACCTGTCCCAAATTTCGGGCTTCAAATCGGGGTTTCCCATCGAAATATTGGTGGGGTCGCTCGTGTTGATAAAAGGATTTAAATCGCCATAGTCGGGGCGACCGATTCTTTTAGTGAAACTCAACTTGACTGTTTGAGTTTCACCTATTCTTTTCATCAGGAAAACAGAAGGAACAAAAACGTTGTAATCTTTGTGAATTGTTTGCCCGGCATCCGCATAAAACGCATTTATTTGCGTCCATTCATCGCGTCCGCCGATTCTTGCACTGATGGTTTTACCGATGGGAAAAGTTAATTCGGCATAAGCTGCATATACTTTTTGATGATAGTCGAAACTATTCGACAGCGAAGAATTGTAGAGATAATTATTTTCATCGGGATTCCACTTCAAAACATCGGCAATGCTTGAAATATCATATCCGTTGAATTTACCGCCTATCCCAAGATTTACATCTTTGCGCAGGGGTTGAACATAATCTACCGTCGCCTCATATTCATTTTCATTTGCCGGATTGAAATTTTGAGTGCCGTATATCAAAGAATCACGGGGCTGCACATATTGATTGTTATCAGCCGTTCTTTTGTTGCGTGCAAAACTGCCGTTCATGCCTATTTCCAACTGCCGGTCTTTGTTTTTGAAATTGCGTTGATAATTCAGGCTCGGTGACAAACCATATTCCGAGAAAGCGCCTGTTGTGTAGTTGACGGAATTGATATCCGAAAAAACATTTCCTCCAAAATCTTGCATCAGTTCCGATTGATAGATAGTCCCCTTTGACCTGTTGCCAAAACGGTAGTAATTTAAAGCGCCCGTAATGGTGTTGAGTGAGGTCGGACTCCAGTCGAAACCGCCACCCGCCCTAAACCCGTGCCGGGTAAAATTACCGCTTCCGGTTTGTTGCAACAAATAATTTGTTTGGGCGACGGTATCAGTCGAAGTCCGTTTTAAATCGTTTAATGTTGTAGTGTTGATCTGAACATTACCATTGGCAAATGCGTTTACTCCAAAATTTCCCTTTCGCGCATGGAAATTAAAAGTACCGTTTTGCCTGATTGTTCCGGTTGTTAAAGACACATTTCCATTAATGCCTTCCAAGTTGTTGTGCTTAAGAACGATATTAATTATTCCGCTTGTACCTTGCGCGTCATATTTAGCGCCGGGATTTGTAATTACCTCAATACTCCCTATTTGATTGGCAGGAATGGATTGCAATACGTCTGTAATATTGCTTCCCAAAATAGTAGAGGGTTTTCCATCAATCAGGAATCGAACACCGGAGCCGCCTGCCAACGATACATTGCCATCGACATCTACTGAAACCATCGGTACTTTTTTCAGAACGTCTGTTGCCACGCCGGTTTGAGAGGTAATATCTTTTTCCGGATTGTATATCAGTTTATCTACTTTATTTTCCACCGATTTGGCAACGGCAACCACCTCTACCGAATGTAACATCACAGCGTCGGTCGCCATCGACATGTTTCCCAAGTCAACAGAAGCATTTTCCTTCGTAAGAGTTACTGCTTTGGATATTGTTTTATATCCAAGCATGTGGGCAGTCAACCTGTATTCCCCGAAATGAATTTTGTCCAAATAAAATGTTCCCGAAGAATCGGTAGAGGAATAGTATAAAGCTTTGGTTGTGTCTTGTAGAGTATAAAGCGATATATCAACAAATTCGACCCCCGTATTATTTTCCAATAATCTGCCTTTCACAGAGCCCGATACTTGCGAATACGCGGTAAGGGATAATAGACAGAAAAATACAAACATCAACGCTTTTCTTGTGTAAGAGTGTGCGAAATAAGTAAAACCTGTTTGTCTCATTAATTTTATAAATTTGTCGCAAATTTACGCTTTTATATTGTAGAAATAATGAATTATTGGGAAAAGAATATATACATGTGAAAAATTATTACGGGGGGCTATGAGTATTGACAAAATTGTAAGTTGTCGGAACCGGAATTTTCATAAGATTTTCAGGATTTTCAAGATTGGGGATATTGGGGATATTGGGGATATTGGGGACGGGTGAGACGTTAGGGATAAATGAATTTCGACAATATTCGACCGAATTCGATGAAAACGATTTTACGCGGAGGGCATTAGCAGTTATGGCACAATCGACAAATTTGTTATCGTCAGGATCGACATTTTGATAGGGAATGTGTATGGATTCGAAAAGCACTTCTTCCACCGATTGAACGACGGCTTTGATGACTTGATCGATCATCTCAAAGGAATTTAACATACTCATATAAGGTTTTATAGAATTATGAATTCGAAGAATCGACCCGGTCAATCATGAATTTTTTGAATAACCTCAATTACACGTTCCAAGTCATCTTCCGTCAACGAAGAACCCGAAGGAAGACACAATCCGCTATCAAACAGGGTTTCACTGATTTTCTCGCCGTAGTATGGACAAGAATCGAAAACCGGTTGCAGATGCATCGGCTTCCACAACGGACGCGACTCGATGTTCGCTTTTTCCAATGCAATGCGGACATCTTCACGTGTGACACCATTGGTCTTTTCGGGATCGATTATGATGCAGGTCAGCCAGTAATTGGAAAAGAAATCGGATGAAGGTTCGGTTTGGAAAGAAATCCCTTTGATGCCCGATAAATGTGTGCGGTAGTATTGATTGTTTTTTCGGCGCTGTTCGATGTGTTGGGGCAGTACTTCCATCTGCCCTCGACCGATACCGGCGACAATGTTACTCATCCGGTAGTTGTATCCGATTTGCGAATGCTGGTAGTGAGGAGCATTATCCCTTGCCTGGGTAGCCAGAAAGCGCGCTTTTTGGATATACTCCTTATTTTTTGAAATCAACGCTCCACCTCCGGAAGTGGTGATGATTTTATTCCCGTTGAACGACAATGCGGCTGAATCGCCGAGTGTTCCACAACAGGCGTTTTTGTAGGCGGAACCCAGCGCTTCGGCGGCATCTTCCAGAATCGGAATTTCATATTTCCCGGCAACAGCTCTTATTTCGTCCATTTTGGCGGGCATTCCGTAGAGGTGCACCGGGATAAGGGCTTTGGGCTTTTTCCCTTTTTTGATTCGATCGCGAATCGCTTCTTCCAGGTAGCCGGGCGACAGGTTCCAAGTATCGGGTTCACTGTCGATAAAAATCGGTGTCGCACCTTGATATCGGATGGGATTTGCCGAAGCGGAAAAAGTGAAGCTCTGGCAGAGGACTTCGTCACCGGCTTCCACGCCCAAGAGAATCAATCCCAAGTGCAAAGCGGCGGTGCCGGAAGTCAAAGCAACAGCAAAATTGTCATGGTGGGCTTGATCCGCAATCCCCGGGTAATTCAAAAACGCCTCCAAATCTTTCTCGAAGGCATCGACATTGGGACCCAAGGGAACCACCCAGTTGGTGTCGAAGGCTTGTTGGATAAAGGATTGTTCGTGACCGCCCATGTGGGCAAGAGAGAGGAAAAGACGTGAGGGAGTCATAGTTGATTTTTATAATAGAAGGGACATTTATTGTATAATTACATTCAATACGATAGTATATTTCCGGTTAAATATGAATAACCCCCAATGAAGCGAAGCGATTGGGGGTTAAGAAGATACAAACTCTCACCTCAACCCCGACAGCGGGTTGAACTCCTACGGAGTTCCTTTGTTGAAGAGTGGTATTCATTAACCCCCAATCGCTTCGCTTCATTGGGGGTTATTTACATTAAGTCCTTCGGACTCTTTCGTTTTGATAATCAAATTATAATGTGCTAAACTAGTATATATAATTATAAATGATGAATTCGTTTGGGGGGAGCTTTTACAGCTTCGAATTCTCCAATTTTCAAATCTATCGCTGCTAAAGAATGCAGTTTTCGATTAAAAAACAGCAAATCGACAAAATATTCAATACCATTGTGTGATAAAAGGATGCTTCAATCCAAGCACGTACTACGAGAATATTATGGATGCAATATTGACATTGAAATTAAACAGGCAAACGATTAATGTTGATGATATTGTTATTTCACCTTTTGTAAACAGTATGTCGTCGGGGAAATCAATTCCAATGAAATTGAATTATAAGACTTTATATTCGGATCATCTGATTGATAAATACAGACTTTAAGAATGCTGCTTTGCTTATCATGACGACAGAAGAATATTTAGCGAGGTTAAAATTCAGTTTCTAACCTCGATACGATATTTCATTGCAGACTTCCGAGACAGTATCTTCTGCTCCTGTGGACGAGGGAGATTGGAAGAAGACATAATTAGTGAGTTTAAGAAAAAGTTTGAGTGTCGGTAAAAATAAATTTTATATATAGAAATTCAACATAAAGGTCCACCTAAAGTATTCCATTTAACTAATCGATCTATCAAAAATATTCCATCCCATGGCATCTCAAAGTTTAACATTCTACCGATAAGCGGACAGCGGGAAACGCCTGCCATTGTAGCTTTATTGGCAAAATCAATTGCTTTTTCTTTCGGCGCTGCGATACCGATCGTTTGAATATAATCGTGGATATGTACTAAAGCATCATTAATATGATCAACCGGATGGACCATTAGCACTCTTGAATAAATTGGTTTACAAAGTTCATTGTCCTCTGAATAAAGAATGGTCCAGGACATTTTATCACTTCCCCAAACTTTTCCTTTAAAATCATATTCTCCTTTCGAGGAATAAATTATTGAAATTTGTTCCGGAGATATAAACGGTTTAGGTATCTGAATTTCAGTCTTAGGGAAAATTTCGGCAAGAATTTCACAGAATCTCTCCGGCGTGATAACGCCGCCATTTTCGATATAAAGGTTGTGAGGTGAAGCGCATCCCGATTGGTCGAATACTGACACATCAACAGACACTTTTCTGGCAAGTTTTTTTACTGCTTGTTCAGACGACAGTTCTTCCTTAGCAATGACGGAATATGATAATTTGGGCCCGAAAATAATAGTCTCACTATCTATCGTTGAAGGATAGTTTGCAACGGTTTCCACCGCATCTTTTCCTCCCCATGCAATTCTTACATCAGCGGATTTAGACATTAATCTTCCCAATTTTTCGGCATCTCTCGAAAAATAAACAACAGCTATCGTTTCCATCAGTTCAAATCCTTTAATAGTATAACCGTCATCCGTCGTATAGGATAATTCTTCAAAAGCGCTTAGAAGAGAAGAAAATACTCCATTGTCTTTTGCTGAAACTTTTAATAGATTTACATTCTTGGTGATGATGCATTGAACCAAAGCAAAAACGCCTAATATCTGAACATTACCTGCCATCCAATGGCATACGAGACCTCGTGAGTTTGCCCTTAAAAAATGGGATGGGGAATTGGGAAAAGGTAAGAAAGTGTCGCTAAAAAATATATTTCCCCTTAAACCTTCTTCTGCTATTTGCTTTAAATGGGAGGACTCGCACCAATTGGATAAAAATAACAATCCGCTATTTTTTAAAAAAGCATAACGTTCATCCGACAGCCACTTTTTAGAAGCCAAGCCTATAATACCGATCAATGCTTCAATGGGTTGTGATTTTAACCAATTTAACTTTTTATTCAAATGGGAAATAATGTCTTGAAGTTGTTCTTCATTGTCATTTCCGCTTGTTTTTCCTTTAAAATATTGAATATCAAGATGAGAATCTATTTCTTTCTTAGCGTCTGATTTTTGTTGAAACGTCAATTTATTGGATAATATATCGCCGCATCCTCTAATCTCTGCTTTTTTCAACCTTCCAACAATGCGGAATCGTTGTCCCGAACGCCCATAAGGACATGGTGTGTCGTCAAATACTCCGATATCGTCAGTCAGCACGACATTGCCCGGATAAGAATGAGGAATAGGGGTTATAAATTCGAGCATCCCTTCTTTCCCTGCAGGTAGGATTTCTTGCGTCACAACATCGCGTACTAATACGTTTGCATAAGAAGAAGTGTGTTTACAACCACAAGGACAATCGGGATAATTTAATCCCATTTGTTCTGTAAATCCATAAATATCAATGATGTTTTCGGGATGAATCCCAAAACACAGCGACACCTGTTCATTAAATAATTCTTTACTGATTTTCTCTCCTTCTAATTTCTTCCAACCGCCGATATGAATAATCCGGGAGCCTTCGGGTAAATGCAATTTCAGATCTGAGGCAACAATTGATTTCAACACATTTTGATACAAAATATAGGTGAAGCCAAACACAATTACAGCTTGCCCGGACGGTAATTCTTTTATGAATTTTTGAATACTTTCAATATCGAAATACGAAATCCCATCCTCATTCGCATTCAAAAAATAACCAACTTTACTTGCAAATTTAAGATAACCGGTTACGGCTGCAAATCTGGCTCCAAGTAATTTGCGAGAAGCGGAACGGGGATCGATATCCATAATCAGAAAAGGCTTTCTTTCTTTTCCAATAAATTCACCGAGTACCTTTACCATCGCTTTTCCTTGTCTTTTAGCTGTGATTTTGTCAATCATGACTGTACTTGGAACACCGGATGTCGCTGAGGATTGTAATGTCAAGGTGAGATCTTCTTTTGGTACAGAGTTAAGCTTGAATCCAAGTTCTTTAAATACACTTACCGATACAGGAGGAATATCGTTTATTGAATGTATCGGATCGTATGGATTAAATTTTTTTCTGTCGCAAAAATGTTTGTACATCTCATTATGATCATAATGAAAAGTCAATTCCTCTTGTAAAGCGTCCATAAAGAGTGTCTCACATTCGATACTGCCATCATAAGGAATCCGATTCAACAACTCTTCAACTTTATTCTGTTCGTTCATAATTCTTTCAGTAATAACCGCTGTATTTTACCGGAAGCGGTCTTTGGAATGTTATCGATATGTTCTATATAAACAGGAACTTTATAATTTTCCACCAAAGACGCCATTGATTTCTTGATCCGCTCATCATCAGCAACTGTGGTTTGCCCTACGATGAAAGCCTTTACAACTTTCCCCATCATCTTATCGCTCACTCCGATACAGGCAGATTCATTAATTCCTTGAATAGTATTCAGCGCTTCTTCTACTTCTATCGGACTCACTTTTTTACCACCGACATTAATGATTTCTTTTTTACGGCTTTTTAAATAGATATATCCGTTATCATCCATATATCCCCAATCGCCGGTTTTAAAATAATCGTTGTAGAAATCATTTCTGAATGCTCGTTCAGATAATCCCCAGTATCCGGAGCATACATGTTTACCTTTTACGCACAGTTCTCCTTCTTGACCGGATTGAAGTTTGTTTCCTTTTTCATCAAAGATAGAAACTAACGTATTTGGTGAAGGCTTACCTATTGAATCCAAAAATTTCAAATCGTTATGAAAATTAATAAAAGTGCTTCTGGAAGCTTCCGTCAAACCATAATGCATGCAGATTTCGGTATTGGGCAGTAGCGCCATTAGTCTTTCTTTTTCTGTTTTCGGCATAAAAGCGCTGCCGATTTCTATGTATTTTAATTGAGAAGCGTATTGAGCGATTTTATTATTACTCATTTTTGAAATATACGCCCAACCGGAAGGCACCATACCAAAGCCCCTAACCTTGCATCGTTCTATTTCTCCAAAGAACTTTTTCATGCTTGCAAAACTACCCAGCAATACCAAAGTAGCGCCTTTGGTCAATACGCACCGAAGCCTTCCTAATCCAAAAGAATGGCTGACGGGTAAAGCCAATAACTCAACATCCTCCGAAGTGTTACCAATAAAAGTATTTATATTATCTGCGGCAGCCATCTGGTTTAAGTATGACAAAACCACGCCTTTAGGTAATCCTGTAGTCCCTGTTGTAAATAGTAAGTCTGCAATTTCATTTTCCCGAGGGAAAGTGATAGAATATCTTTTATCCGAATGAATCTCAGCAAACGGGATGATTTTGTAATTCTCTGGGTTGCTTAGTTCACCGATTATGAGAGACGGACTTGCGCAATCAACGATTCGCTTTAAGCGGACAGCATTCGTTTCCGGATCGATTGGAACACAAATCAATCCACACAAATGCGCGCCGAAATAGGTATAAATAAAATCGATACTTTTACTTGCGGAAATCACAATTCGATCGCCTTTTTCGAGACCTTTAGAAATAAAATAAGCAACAGCCTGAACGATTTTATCCCATAATTCATGATAGGTAACGCTAATATTCCCGGATATTATAGCTGTCTTTTCCGGTGAGGCAATTGAATGTTGATATAGGATTTCCTCTATTATCATACTTATTTCAGCTTATCTTTTACGGCTGCTATAATATCGTGTACATCTTCCAAGTCCATCATCTCTTCCGGCTCGAAATTAATGTCGAACACTTCCTCTACTTTGGATATAATGGTAAGATGTCCCATGGAATCCCATTGCGGAAAATCACCGATAGAACTATCTTCTGTAATATTCGAAACATTGGTTTCACATACGGATGCTACAATCTCCAATACTTTTTCTTTTACCTCCATAATACTGTTTATAAAATTGATTTTATACGTTCTACTATTTTTTCAAACGACAACCCGTTTTGTTCCATTAAGTAAGGATAGTCGCCTACAACGGAAAACTTATCATCTACTCCTATTTTCAATAATTTGGGATGCGATGTATATTGCGCTAAATAATTTGCAATCGAATCTCCCAAACCGCCAATGATGCGATGTTCTTCCAATGATACGATTAGAGAGGCGTTCCTGTCAATAACCGTTGTATCCAACGGCTTGATTGTATGCATATCAATAACCGACGCCGAAATACCTTCATCCTGCAATTGGTCGACAACTTTCAAAGCAATTGAAACCATACTGCCTGCGGCTATTAATTGCAAGTCTTTCCCTTGTCTCAAAACGATTGCTTTTCCGATTTCAAAATCAAAATCCTCTTCATATACAATAGGCAAAGAGGTTCCGCCAAACAATCGAATATAAACGGGAGCATCCTCTTGTACTGCCGCTTCCAATGCTTTCATTGCCTGCATCGAATCGGAAGGAGCGATGACTGTCATATAGGGTATTGATTTCATTAAAGCAATATCTTCAAGCGCATAATGAGTGTTTCCCAAAAAAGTCAATGAGAATCCCGAACCTATCCCTACCAGAATTTGTTTGGATTGCATATATCCCGGAAATTGCCGGACGGGTTCAAAACATCGCATGGAAATAAAACAAGCCTGCGCTACGGAAATAACCTTATAACCTTCATCCGTAAGTCCTGCCGCTACTCCTATCATATTTTGCTCGGCTATTCCCAAATTAAAAAAATGTTCGGGATATACCGATTTAAACTTATCCAAGCCTGCCGGTGTTGACATATCGGCTGATAAAACCCTGATATTATCTTGATTTTTTACTAAATCGAGCAAGGTTATTCCAAAAGCGCTTCCTCCCTGTCCGAAAGAAGATAATAGTTTTGCATTGAATTTATTCTTTTCCATAATACATTGCTTTTATATCTTCGACAGCTTGATCATATTTTTTCGGAGATAAGACACAATGATGCGCCATTTTATTATTCATCAAAAAGGAAATTCCATTGGCTTTGATTGTATTTGCAATAATGACTCTTGCTGTATCTGTGGACTTCATAAATGAATCGTATAATTCTTCAACCGAATGTCCATTTACAACATCTACATTAAATCCGAAAGCATCGAATTTTTTTTCTAAAGAATAGAGATTCATAACTTCGGTTGTCTGTCCATCCAATTGATAACCATTCCGGTCAACGATTACAACGATATTATTTAAATGGAAATTTGAAATGGACATCAATGATTCCCAAACAATACCTTCGTTGCATTCGCCATCGCCCAGAATTACAAATATTTTATGATTCAATTTTTTTTGTTTGGAAGCAATGGCAACCCCTGTTGCATAAGAGATTCCAAGCCCTAAACTTCCTGCGGAAAATTCGATTCCGGAAGATAAATCACGGTGGGGATGACCATGAAATTTTGTCCCGTTTTTATCAAAAGAGAGTAAATCTTCCTCATTGAGAAATCCCATTTTCCATAAAGCGGTATAATAAGCCAAAACACAATGTCCTTTACTTACAATGATCCGATCTCTATGAACATCGTGCATATCACCGGTGTTTGCTACGGCATAGAGTGTTGCAAATATTTCCATTGCCGAAAATGCGCCTCCGATATGAGCGCCGTTACCGCCGGCGCTCAAAGCCATTTCTAAGGCTTTAAACTTCATTTCTTCACACTTTCTTTTAATTTCTTCTATTTTACTTTTCATCATAATCCTCCATCTACTCTTATTACTTGTCCTGTTATGTAAGACGATTCATCACTTACCAAAAATAAAGCTGCATCAGCTATTTCTTCGGGAGACGCCATGCGTTTCAAAGCGGAAGAATGGATTATATCGCTAAATGAATTTTCTTTCATTGTGTATAGCATCTCTGTTTCTACCAGACTTGGCGCTAAGGCGTTTACTCTAATATTGTAAACAGCGATTTCCTTTGCCAATGATTGTGCAAGCATTGCAATTGCCGCTTTACTTGATCCGTAAATCGTCATACCTGATCTTGCATTCTGTCCTGCAACTGACGACATAAAAAGGATATTGCCCTTTTTATTCTTCATCATCAGTTTCAAAATATATTGAGTCAACAAAACTTGCGAAAAATAATTTACCTGAAACACTTCTTTTATTTTGGAAATATTTGTCGTTAGCATTAATCCTTCTGTAACCACTCCTGCATTATTGACCAATATATCGATGGGTAGTTTCCATGAATACAATTCTTTCATGGCGGATTTGATACTTTCTTCATTCGCCAAATCAAACAACAACGGATAAATTTTGATGGCATTCTCTTTTTCTTTTTGTTGATAGAACGCCTCTAACTCAGCAGTCATTTGTCGCGTACAGGCAACAATGTTGGCGCCTTCCTTCGCAAACTTTTCCAAAATAGCTTTTCCTATACCTCTATTACAGCCTGTTATTACAGCCGCTTTGCCGTCAAGTCTTTTCATTTCAACTCGATTAATTCCGGACAAACAATATGATCCAACACCACATAAGCGCTCCCCCAAGACAATCCGGAGCCAAAACCACATAAAATTGCCGACACCTTTTGCCGTTCAACAGATTTTCCGATTCCCGTCACAACCGTCATGGGAATAGAAGCGCTACTCGTATTGCCATACTCCATTAAAGAAAAAGGAATTTTTTCCGGCGGTACTTTCAGTTTTTTCCCGATTTTATCGTCCATGTACTTATTCGCTTGATGCAATAACAAATAATCGATAGCATCGATAGAAATATTGAAATGATCGCATAATGCTTTTATTGATTTAGGGGGTTCTGTTATGGAAAAAGCAAATACATTCATACCGTCTAAAATAGAATGCGTTCTGTTTCTTGCAACTCCGTACTCTATTTCTTCCATGACTAAAGAAGCTTCGGTGATAGGATGTCTGCACCCCCCGTCGGGATTGATAATGGCATTGTATCTTGAACCGTCCGTTCCAAAATGGAATAACATTTTTTCCGCACCTTCAACATATTCAAAAGCAGAAGCTGTTCCTGCGTCGCCATGCAGGGGCCATATTGTTTTATCGAAAGGCGATTGAAGAACGGATGTCGTTTCGCCAACGAGCAGCAATCCTTTCCTTGCGCCGCCGCAAGCCAATAACGAAGTAATGACGGAAAGTCCATATACATATCCCGAACAAGCTAAAGGAACGTCTATTGCGTAGCACTCTTTGGATAATCCCAACCGATCCTGCAATATCGCCGACGTTGCAGGCGTCAAATAATCACGCGACAAAGAGACATAAATCAAGAGGTCTATTTCTTGCCGGTCCCATTTTAAAGAGTCTATCAGTTTTTCTGCAGCGGCATAACACAAATCAGAGCAACACATTCCTTCGGGAGCGATTCTGGAACGTTCGATACGAGTCAATGCGATTACCTTTTCTGCTTCACCCGGGATGAAAAACGGCAAGTCCTTGATTTCTTTTATATTCTTGGGAACTGCTGATGCAATGCCGGATAATTTCACATTGGGAAAAGATAAAAAAGCCATATTTGTAATTTTCTATAGTGAATACCCGCCATCTATTTTCAAATCCACACCCGTTATCCACGAAGAAGCATCGGATAATAAATAAATAATCCCCCAAGCTACATCGTTGGGTTGTCCATAACGTTTTAACGGGTATTTTGCTATATCATTTTCATAATCTTCCTTTGTCAGCATTCCTTCTGAATGGATTAATGGTGTTTCAACCATTCCCGGATTCACGCTATTTACCCGAATACCCTTAACTGCAAGTTCAATAGCAGCATTTTTCATAAATCCGTCGATAGCGCTTTTGGTGACGGAATATATTGTATTTCCTATATCTACCGAAAAAACGCCTGAAATGGAAGAAGTCAAAACCATCGACGCTCCCTTTTTCATCTTCTTTTTCTTGACCAACAATTGTGTCAACAGAATCGGAGCAATGGTATTAATATCTAAAATGGCTTGTAGTTCCTCTTGTTTAATAAAAGCGATAGGTACTTTTCCTCCTATGCCGGCGTTATTGACGCAACCATTAATCTCCGGCAGCTCTTTCACAAAGCTCTCCAACATCGAAGAGTCTCTCAAATCCAAGATTTGCTGTATATGCCTATCCCCTTCCAACGCTTCATACACCTCATTCAGCCGGTTTTTATCCCTTCCCGTAATAATAAGCGATGCTCCTAATTTAGAGCATTCAATAGCAGTTGCTTTACCTATTCCGGAGGATGCGCCGGTAATGAGAATTGTTTTTCCGGCTAAAGAAAAGGGGTTATACATATTTATTGATTATTTTTTTGAACATACTATTTGAAATAAATCGCCAATTGACTGAGCGTTAATAATATTATCTCCTTTCAGTTGCACGTTGTATTCTTCATCCACCATAGCGAGAACCGACAAGGCAATTAATGAACTCCATTCGTCAAGCTCCTTAAAATTTGTTTCAGCGGTAAATTCGTTCGCATCCGTATCATCAAATTGCTCTGCAAACTTTCCTATAAATTCGTTTAGCTCCATAATTATTATAATATTACATCTTATATTTTACAATGGTCGCCGGATTACCTATATAGGTTGAATCATCTTTTGTCGAACGAATCACTACACTACCGGCGCCTATCACTGTTCTGTTTCCTACTCTCTTTTTTTGAAGTAAAACAGACGATACCCCAAAGTAATTTTCATTTCCGATATGAGTCTCGCCGGATATCCTAACTCCCGGCATAAAAGAATTAAAATCTCCAATTTGAGTATCATGTCCCACAGTTATATAACCGTTAAAGACATTAAAATTACCAATTTCAACATGACAACTGATATTACAATTCCAAGAGAAAATATTACCTATACCCAAATGAACATTTTCTTTATCTGTGATAATCGCGTTGGGAGCAAATAAATTAGGATACTCAATATTTGGATTGTGAATCTTTTCCATCAGTTTTGCCATCCCTTGAGGATTCCCTATTGCAAATACAACCGATAGTTCAGAAGAATAGGCGTTCAAAACGTTATATCCTCCGAATACTTCTCCATATTCATTTCGATATCCTATTTCTTTTACATCGTCAAAAAAGCCAATAAGATTCCATTCTTTTTTTACGCCATTGATAGCATGAACCAAACATGCTACTTCTCTGCCGAATCCGCCGGCGCCGTAGATTGCGAGGGATTTCATTGATTTTCTTTTTGCAGAATTAGACGTAATAGGAAATAGTAAGGAAGAATAAATACCAAAAAAATTATTTCTCTTATAATCGGATTTTTAATAGTATATGCTTCGGTTGCATATTTTAAAATGGTTGTTGGATGACGAAGAAAAGATTGGATTTTCTTGAAATCGAATAGAAACTGTGGATTGTATTTCAACCCAATTTCAGCATTTGCAAAATTATTAACAAAACCATTGGAGAGTTCTTGTAAAAAGCTACGTCGTTTCCTATTAACAAAAAGACCGCTCTTGATTGTTGTCAAAGCAATGCAATGAAGCATCCAGTGGTCATGATAGAGCTGCAATCCATGATTATTACATACTTTTCGAAAAATATTAATCATATAATCTTGAACGGGTTTTACAGTACTTTTATAGACGAAACTTTCTTCCAATCTATAGTTTTCATTGACTACATAACCTTTCTCTCCGTTATTTGTGGAATATGAAACAGCACTTCCATGTGGTGCCATGAGAATTTGTTCATAGATTTGATTATTAACATCTAAAAGATTGTACCATAGTGAATAACAAGGTCTGGATGTGAAAATCAATCCATTTTTTGTATGTCCTTCTTCAATATAAGTTAACGTGTTTTTCAATCCAAGATAGAACCCTGCTGTTCGTTGATTTGTTATTTGATGCAAACAATCCTGCATAGCCCCACGCCATCCAATGTCCACAATTCCAATTATCGATTCATGAGGAATAGAGAGTGAGTTATAGTATTTTTTGAATGCTTCTTTGTTTTCAGCAGTATTTTTAGCATAAAAGTCTTTAAAAATTTCATTTGCTTGAAGTTCTTGGAATTCTACAGAATTCGTAAAATCAACAATCACTGTAGAAAAATTCATTGAGAAATGTTTTTGTAAGTATTGAATCTGCTCAGAAGAAAAGCCTGTACTAATCAAAAAATTTTCAATAGATATTTTTTTAGCATGGGAAAAACTTTCTTTGCCTAATTCATTTTGCATAACAATAACTGCAGATTGCCGTGACATTTTAAAGTAATGCGTCCGGATTCTTTGCTCTTCTGGGACATTTTCATTTTGATAGATTTCGAAAAATTGTTTTAATATCCAACCTTCTCGAGCAAGAAAGATAACATCTGCGATATTTCTTTCAACGAGCGCTTGAAATAGTTTTTCTGAAAAAAAATAGTAAATAAGAATATACTCTGAAAAACAATAATCGCTGTGTCTGCATTCAGATTCTATTTTTTTGTATTTTTGGAAAAACTGTTTTTTCGCTGATTTTTCTTCAAAAAATTGGTGATAAAATTTATAAAAAATATTATTGTACTTGTTTTTGATGTGAATACTTTGAATACCTTTTTTGCTGGCATTTTGAAAATCTGACTTATAATTATCTCCCAACATTAATGATTGGTTTGGTTGCACAGCCAATTCAGTCAGTATCGTTTGATAGAGAGTTCCATTTTGTTTGCTTTGATGGTAATCTGATGATATAAATATTCCGTCAAAAAGATGTTCTATCTTCAAGAATTTCAAAAATTGTAATATTTCAGTTTTCGATAAATAAAAATCTGATATGCAATAGACTTTTTTCCCTTGATGTTTGGCATATCCTAATATTTCAACAACGTTCCGATTTACTATTTGCACCTTTTTCTCTAATAAAATTTCTATCTCAAGAGCAAGAGAATAAAATCGTTTCAAATTAACGTTAGATGAGATAAAATTGCTATTGTTCAACCTTAAAAACATCTCACACATCAACTGATCATATGACGGTGAATCATAGAACGCACTTAGATATCGCATAGATTCCATACGAGTTTTGTACACAGTCATGAAATCACATGAAATCAAAAAATAAGACTTGATCTGTTTTGACCAAATTTTAATGACTTCGAGCGGATGAACTGATCTAAAAATCACTGTGTCAAAACAATCGACAAATACTATGTTCTTGTCATCAATAGTAGCTTTGATTTTTGAATATTTCATAAATTTCTATACTCAGCTAACAAAACTTCCCAGACCATTCTTTGTTTGTAATGCCACATGTCTTTTAACTTCAATCACAATTCTCAGTTTGTTATATGTTTACCAAGTTTATCGTTTATCTATCACTTCAAATTTTGAATTTTCGCTGATAAATTCGGGTACTATCTCTTTCATGACTTTTACAATTTCATTTTCGTCATTAAGTTTTGTTACATATAGCAATTTATCGAGCCGGTCAATTACCCAATTATAATCGTATTCGCGTATGTTGCTTATCATTATTTTTTTGTGATAGGTAGGTTTTGCCTTTTCATTTTCGTAAAGTAGTTCTTCATGCAGTTTTTCACCCGGACGCAAACCGGTGATTGTAATATCAATATCTTTGTAGGGTTCCAGTCCCGACAGACGAATCATTTCTTCTGCCATGTCTTTGATTTTAACCGGTTCACCCATATCGAAAATAAACAATTCGCCGCCTTTTCCAAAATTTCCTGCTTCAAGTACCAAACTGCATGCTTCCGGAATAGTCATAAAATAACGATTAATATCGGGATGAGTTACCGTGATAGGTCCCCCTTCCTCTATTTGTTTGATAAATAGTGGAACAACAGATCCATTGGAACCTAATACATTTCCGAAACGTGTTGTGATAAAGCTCGCTTTATGTTCAGTCGTTTTTTTCTTTTTCAAATAAGTTGATAAACTTTGGATGTAAATTTCGGCAATACGTTTTGATGCCCCCATCACATTGCTTGGGTTCACTGCTTTGTCTGTGGATATCATTACAAAACACTCTGCATTGTAATACACTGCTAAATCGGCAATTAATTTAGTTCCTATCACATTCGTGAGAACAGCTTCATTGGGATACATTTCCATTAGAGGGACATGTTTATAAGCTGCCGCATGATAAACACAGTGTGGTCGGTATTTATCGAAAATATATTCCATTCTCTTTTTATTACGTACATCGGCAATTAACGGAATGCATCGTATTTGCCCCGCCTTATCTTTTATATCTAAATAGAGTTGATGTAGTGGGCTTTCGGCTATATCGCAGAGCAGTAAAGTGTTTAATTCGAAATGGCAGAGTTGTCTTACAATTTCACTGCCGATGGAACCTGCTGCACCCGTAATCAGTATGGTTTTTCCTTTCAGATTCCTGCCGATCGAATTCATGTTGATCTTTATAGAATTACGTCCAAGCAAATCTTCAATGTTGACTTTATGTATTTCTCGTATTTCTTTCAACGTTTTGATAGAGGGTGCAGAAAGCAGTTCTATTTTATATTCCGAGAACTTCAGCAGAAGTGTTTTTATCTCTTCCGTTTGCAACTCTTCAGTACGCATTAATACAGTTTTGATGCCTTTAAGCGGAATAAGCTTGTTGAAAACATCTTCCGGAGAATACACCCTGCAATTTGCTATCCGGTGACAGTAAGCAACCCGCTTGGACGAGATAAACCCGGCAATAGTATATGGCAGGTTGTCATTAGTTTGAATCATTTTTGCCATTCCGATATGTACGTAATCGATACCATAGATCAACAATGGGATTTTTTTCTTTTTCCCTAAAGGGCCTGCTGCATAATCATACAGCAGGTAAATCGTCATTCTAAAAAAAAGAATACTGCACGCAGACAATAAAAAACTGATAATAAGACCGACTTTGACATAGACCGAATAATAAAACAAATTTGGTTTGCTTCGAAACAATAATAAAAGAAATACAAAGGATAAAAATAATGACAGAAAAATGCGTAGGATGTTCCGAAAGGATGAAAAACGGATAAATTCGGAAGAGGTATTGAAAATAAGAAAGAAAATTCCTGTTACTGCAATGCATGGAAGTAAATCTATATTAAAGTAATTAAATGCCAATCGATCGTTTAAGAAGGCAAAACGAATGTAACAAGAAAGAGAAAACGATACTGCAACAAAGAAAATGTCAATTATAAATACCACTCTCTTTGGTAAATAGGGCGTTTTTTTTAATTTTTCAAAAACAAAGAGTAAATAATCGTTGACAAATCGTTGTTGTAGTTTGTTTAGCATATTGATTTCATTATGATAGTTATAGGATTTTGAATCACTTCAATCGTTTTCTCTCATTCATAAAAAAACTCTATAGCTCGGTAAATAACTCTTTATAAAATTTGATCCATTCATTTGTTATTGTTTGTGCAGAAAAATTGTTTAGAATATATTTTCTTCCTTTTTCTCCTAAAGAAAATCTTAATTCTATATTGTCAACCAACTTTTCCATTTGAAGAGTTAAAGATTCAATATCCATAGTTTTATGTCTGAGACCGGTTTCATTCTCAATGATAGTTTCTTTTAATCCATAGGTATCACTGCATATTATTGCCTTTTCAAGTAGAGATGCTTCTAAAACACTCGTACCAAAACCTTCTCTATAACTTGGCATGCAAAATACATCGCATACTTGTAACATTCTCTCAGGGAAATCGGTTGGACCGTAGAAAATTATAAAATCTATTTGGTTATTATACTTGTTCTTAACCTTTTTTTCAATATCTTCTTCATCGTATCCGACTATTAGTAAACAGATATTTTCTTTTTTTTGTTTCAGATTCATAAATGCATCTACAAGGTCTAAAATACCCTTATCTTTATTTAGTCTTCCCAGAAACATAAATATTGTAGCGGTTGGATTAATTTTCAACTCTTCCCGAATGTCTTTTGACATTTGCAAATCAGGTATAAATTTACATGTATCTACCCCACTGATAGAACCCTTTCCCAATACTTTAGAATTAGTTTCTTTGATAATATTGTTTTTTATCAGATATTCCCTCTGAGAATACCCATCAACCAAAATATTTGTGGCATTCCGGACAATGCATTTGTCCATTAATTTTAATACTTTTTTTGATATGCCTGTTTTTGTATGCCAAACTTGACCGGTGAAAATGTGAGTTCTTATTTTTATTTTTTCCATTCTACCTGCAATCATTGACAGTAAACCTGCTTTGGGAGTGACAGAATGTATCGCATCGAAACGATTTTTTTTAAAATATTTTTTTAATAGTAATAATGCTTTAATATCTTGGATTACATTTATTTCTCTTTGTATTGGAATATTTTTTATTTCAACCAGAGGTAAATTAAAAAAGATATTATCTTCCTTGATAATATTTGCTATCAAATAAATATCATAATAAGAAGATAATGTTTCTATATGTTTACATAAAAAACCCTTTGCTGTTCCGGGAGATGAAACAATGAAACATATTTTTTTTCTCATAATGAGTTATAAGCTTTATTGGACTATATATTTAGACTAAAATTGTTAAAATATTGTTATTAAGCAATATATAAATATTTTTCTTATATTCCACAAATAAGCAGGAGATATTTGTTCATCTAAATCCGTCTGTCGTGACGTTTTATTAACTATTTTTTTACATAAATTAATCAACCTATACAGCCAATGTCTATATCTTTTGCATAAGTAGTAATTACATAATTTTGAGAAGTAATAATTAACATTTGAGAAAAAAAAGATACGAGGTGGTAAAAAGACGATATAGTCTAAGCATCTTGATTTTTCAAAATTTTGTATAGTTCTTCAAATTCTTTTTGCTCATTTTGAGTTGGAGTTTGACCTCTTTTTTTTAGGAGGAAATTTTTGCTAACTAATGGAAAGATAAAAATTGCCAATAAATATTTAAAAATATATTTGAAGAATCGTATATTATTTCTGTTAGCTTTCAAATAACAATAATATGTTTTCCTTATTTTTTTTATGTTAACCGAATCAAATTCTGAATAATAATATAAAACTTCCGGTAAAACTATATATTTTCGATTTATTAAATATCTTTTTAAAAAATCAGTATCTTGCCCAAATTGTAAATTAATATTATATTCAACAAACTTTGCTTTTTCTGTTCTAATCATTGATGGTGCATGGGTAATTTCTATATGATTATTTTTTTTATATTCACAAATATTCCCACTGCCTTTTCCTCTTACTCTTTGAAAAGGGACTAAACTACCAAATGACAGTAAGCCGGCTCCAACTAAATCTACATCTGGATTTGAATTCAAAATTTTTACTTGCTTTGACAATTTCTCCGGCTGATAAAAATCATCAGCATCTAACATTGCCATATACTCTCCTTTAGCTAAATCTAATCCTTTTTGTCGAGCGTATGGTCTGCCTTTATTTTCCTCAAAATGATGTATCACAAATCTTGAATCAGCTAATGAATCTAAATATTGTTTTGTTCCATCAACAGAACCGTCATTTACAACAATACACTCCCAATCACTGTATGTTTGCAATAACAACGATTTTATTGATAGTTGTATCTGTGGCATACCATTAAACACCGGCATAATTACAGAAACCAATCCTTTTTTCGATTTTATTTTAAAAATATTATCCATGAAAACAATAAACTTCCAAATGCCAAATAGCCAATAAATCTATATTTATTTTTCATGAAATTTTCCTTCAAAAGTGGATATACCATAACAATCGGCATAATGCACCATGATAAAAAAGCATAACGATTTGTATAAGGGTCATACATAAAAACAGCAATCCATACTGCATTTGTCAAAATATAAGTGTTTAGTAGCTGTATATAAAATTTATCGTTAAACTTTTTTTTGATCACATAAAACCACCCAAACCCGATGGCAACAGCACTATATATTAAAAAATCCAATCGAAACCCAATATTATTCAACATTATTTCATTAGACATACGCGTGTCACTAATAATGCCAGATAAAAAAGTCTGCGTAAAATTCAATATAGTATTGCCTGTCAACAAGCAAGCAGGAATAGAAATAAACCAAATAAAAATTGTCCATTTTATATTTTTTATAAAACGACAAACAAAAAATAATATGATAGGTAACAATATAGATTTGTGCATAGAAGCAGCAAGAAACATAAATAGAATCATTAACCATTTTTTATTAATATTTCCCATTGCAAAAATAAAAAATGACACCGCTAACCCATTTCTAACTCCATTAATACCAAAACTTAAAAAAGACATTGCTAACACATATATTAGCAAAGCATATATTGCAAAATTATCAAACCACTTTATGAATGTAATATAAACTGGATAAACATATAAAAATGCGCAGAATAAATAAAACATCGAAATAGTCATAAAAGAGGAACAAAATTTCATAAGAGCAGAAAAACCAATATCTCTAAACAAATCATCTACGAAAATGTAGGTTGAATAATATACAAAAGCGGATGAATACGTTATTGTGTCACCAAAATATTCAAATGCCCCCCAAGGATCGCGCAGTCCAATAAACAAAATTGTAACAAGCAATAATACAACACTCCAAATCTTGTTTTTGGAAATACTCTCTATTTTTACTTTGTTTGACTCAAAGAGTTTGGTGCACAAAATCAAGGTAATAAAAGAAATCGTGATATAATATACTGTTATGTAATAAGGTACAGGTATCATATTCTTGTAAAGTTAAACAGTGCTCTTTTATTTGTGATATATTGTTCTAAATAAACAAGGAAATAAAGTCTATATTGCCACTGTTTATTAATGAATTATTTTCTCAATTGTATTCTGAAAACCAATTAGTAGAATCAGTGAGAATAATAGCTGTAATGAATACAGATATGTTGTTTTAAAAATTTAATAAATTCCGCTCTCAGGTAATTTAATAAATTTAATTGTAATAATACTGCATTCTAATAACTTCATAATAATATATGGTATTAAAACCCAAAATATGCTTTAGAACAGCATCCACTCCTCCATGTCTTCTCTTGATACTATTCTTTCAATAATAGGTTAATTAATACAATTTATAGAATTTTACAAAGTATTAATTTATGGTCTACCTCTTTTTTAACAAATACGTTTGATTGAATTTTTCCGAAATAGAATGATTTCTTTAATTTATCAACTCATAATAAATATTATCCAAAAACATAAGTGGCTGTTATTCAATATGAATGATGGAGTTCTTTTCATGTATGATTTTTTATTTTCATTTATATAATATTTGTTATTTGGTAAATAATTAGAAATATGCAAATCATATTGGATAGAACTTATTGAAAATTATTATTGTTAATCTCGTATTGTTTTAAATAAAAAGGGGCAATACTAAAAATTGATTTTTTTAAATATACTTTTTTAAAATATTTTACCCCCAATATTATCCTTTCACTCTGTATAATATGGATAAATATATTATGAAAAAACGTCGTGAACAAATCTAATTTTTTAAATAAGAATTGTCAATTTACTGTATTTTTAAAAGAATTAAACGACAAGATAGGTCTAGCATATACCATACGCGTCGATAGTATCATCAATATGTAATATTTTTTGCAATAAGAAATAAGATTAAGATAAAAATCAGCGATATAATTGCCTTAATCAACCAATAAAGCTCTACACACCAAAAAACTCCGATAGTTAGAATAAATGTAAAAATTAAAATTTTCAAAAATGGATATGAAATCTTTGTTTTTTGTTTGTATTCTTTCATAAAAAAGCCGCTATACCCTATGTATTGTAGGAATGTGTAATTTACAATTGCGGCACCATAGATACCCCAAATTGGAATAACTATGATGTAACCGATAAAAGCCATTATTCCAGCTAAAAATGAAATTTTCAACAGATTCTTTGTATTTTCATAATAAAAAAACATATTAGTTGATGCAATATACATAGGTCGATAGTTATGTGCCATTACTAGAATAATTGCTAAAGGATATATTTTTTGCAGTTTTTCATTTTTTATTAAAAGGGCAAAAATCTCTTTTGACCATAAAGAAAATAAAAATGTAACAGACACTATCATAATGGACATATAAAATATTATCTTCTTCCCAATATCTTCTTTGTTATTTCGTATTTGTTCCAATGTCATTGGATTTACTGCCATAGTAATAGCATTAGCAAACATATCAAAATAACTGCCAAATTGTGCTGCTAAATTGTAATATCCTATAGAATTTATAGGAATATCAAATCTGTTCATTACAAATCGATCGGAAGAGTTCAATAAATAAGTACTATAATAATGAGGAACTGTCGGTAACGAAACTCCTAAATATTTCTTTACAGTTTTCCACTTGAAGTTATAAATAGGACTTAATTTCCACGTTTTATTCACTACCCACCAATAAGACAGATTAATAAAACAACTGGAGAAAAAACTGCTTATATACCATCCCATATACCCCATTTTGAGATAAGCAACAAACATGAGATTAGCTAGAATAGTTATCAATCCAGAAACCATACTTCTTGCTGCAATCGGTATTGGTTTCTGTAACAAGCGATAGTGAAGAGTTCCTATTACTGAAGTAGCTCCAAAAAATACTGATGAAAAATTAGCTAAAATAATAATAGTCCATTTATTTTCTTGTGCTTCCCGAGGAATTATTAAATACAAAAGAAGCCCTTGAAAAATGGCAAAAAGTATCATCCAATATTGAAGAAAACCATATATTTGTTTCCAAAGCCATTTGTATTGATATTTGCTTTTATAAAAAGATGTCGTTAAGACAATGTTCATTCCTAATGTACTAAACACAGAGATTGCACCAGTGTAGGCGGCAATTGTTCCGGCTATGCCATAGTCCACATCTGTAAGATATTTTGTAATTATAGGAAGTACGATTATTCCTGCGAGTTTTGGTATACTGGGTGCTATTCCATAAATAGCACTATGAGATAGTATTTTCTTAATCATTTACCCATTGATAATCGATAGAAATATATGATTTTTCTGTTGCGAAATGATTATGTTTCAGGAATAAAATCGATATTTTCATTCAATTCGAAATATTTTATCCCTTTTGCCTCTTTTTCTATCCAAAAATCACCCGGTTGCTTGTTATAATGTAAATGTTTAATTGTTAAAGCTATTACATCTGACGCTTTCCCCCAAAACGGAGTAGCGTAATTTGCCACATAGTATTGAAGCAACTTTTCGTTCCCCGTGTCATTGATATTCTTAGTAACTATTTTATCCAAAACTTCTTTTGAAAAATATCTTACTAAGCCATTTTTTACATATCCATAACTATCTAAAGGTTCTTCATTTGTAAAATTATAATAATAACTGAACTTTCCGGATAATACGGCATCTAAATGAAAAGAAGATTCTCCGGAAATAAAAAAATCATTTTTAGCTATAAAGAAGAAAGGATTTTCAATTTGAGGATCAGATAAAATGCAATTGTATTTCTTAGCTATCTGTTTATATAGAGGAGTTTTCAACGCTGGATGTGGGCGTACTGTTATTTGCAATTGTTGCGTATATTTTCGCAATTTGCAAATGAACTCCTCTACTTTCTCTATAAGATCTACAGAATTTACAGCAATTCCTAAATTAATACTTAAATAGTTTTCCTCTTTATTCATAGTGAGAGTTTTAATTATATCAAACCTTGAACTTCCTGTTAAGAATACAGCAGATTTACATATTTTATTATTTGCTGTATATTTTTCTAATGATTCTTGCCCATCCAAGAACGCATAATCAAATTCTAAAGGAGGAAATTTTTCTGAAACAGACGCATGTTGCACATACACAGTTTTGATATGAATAGATTGTGCTATTCGGAAAAAGGTTCTTTGTGGATAGGTATGATCATTTGCAACGAATAAGAAAAAAGGTCTTAATATCTGCAAGATCCTTTTTGATTCAATAAAGTACCCGTAGGTAAGACAGTACGAAATAAAGCCTGAAGAGCATGCTTTTTTCAAGTATCCGGAAAGTTTCAAATATCTCAAAAAAACTATTGGACTGTATAACATTCCATAAACCCAAATTTTTTGTAGGCATGAGCATTTTGAAGTAAAAATCTTAGTACTACTTCCCATTTTTTCTTGTATGGGTTTTAGTGCCCGATAATTATTGTTAGTAGCAGAAAAAAAGATATAATCATAATGAGTTAAATATTTTTTGTAATTTGAAAACAAAAATATTGTGGAAAAAAGACCTTTAAACACTAAAATCAACCATCCTCGTAAAAGTACAAAGATATTTGCAGAATATGTATCTTTTAGAAAGGAAGGATTTAAATCTTCACGCGAAAGAAAGTAATTTACATCTTCTATAAATATCATTGAAAAATTGTTATTTGTCATAACTTTTGTCTTTTTCAGTATTATTGGTTTCCAGCGATTACATTATTGAAAAAATCTGGTAAATAGGGTACTATAGGAGATAAATTTTGTATTTCACATTCTGTAACATCTGGGTTACTTTCATATATTATAAAAAGTTGATTATTATAATAAGTAATTGCAGAATAACCTCCGGTAGATTCTGTTGTTACTGAATGAAAAGGTATCCATTTTATCAAATCAGGAGATAGCCAGATACAAGTATGACTCCGAGATGCTTCTACGGGATTTGTGAATAAATAAATATTATTATCAGGTATTGCTAATAAACTTCCTTGACATGCCCCTATTACATTAAATTGAGCTGAATCATGAACTGTCCAAACTATATCCTCACTAATCATGTTGTTTGAAATAGAATTACTGTAATAAACATGTCTTTGAGTAGTCGTCCCATTTCTTGCATTTAGCAATACTTGATTTCCATCGCCATACAATATAATTGTAGACTCATTATCCATATAATTTTGTTCTGTATTATTAATACAACTAAACTGCCAATCTCCATTAGTCACTTTGAAAATTATACCTGTGCGAAATGATTTATCCGGTAGAGTAATAAAAGCCGGGATAACAAGTGTTCCATTTTCCAATTGGATTCCATTCGCAGGCGAAGGTCCAAAAACTATATATTTATCAGGTAAATTTAGCTTTATTTCATTACTCCAACTAAGTCCATTATCATCTGAATATTTATACAAAGTAGATGTTTCATTTTTATCAACTTGATTAGAGAGCTTGTCAGGATTAGAAAAAGCTAATACAAAACAATAGATACGTCCTTTAACGCCATGAACACCAGTTCGATCTACTACAAAATTTGGATTCATTTTTCTACCAGTCACCGTATTATTTTCAAATAATATTGATTTTGTGAAAATATTTCCATCATCGGAGCTTACTGCTAGTATTACATCAATCTCTCCTTTATCTCCTGAAGCTTTTCTCTTCTCGCAAGCTGCAATGATATTCCCATTATTTGCGATGACAATCGCAGGTATTCTCGAATAAGGTTTTTCTAAAACATCTGATGATTTGAATAATACTAATTTAGAAATATTAACACTAAAAGGTCCAATAGTATATGAATCTACTAAAGGAGATTTACTAAGAATATCATCCTCTCTTTGTCCACAAGCCCAGAGAATAAATAAAGATATTAGCGTCATTAAATGTTCTTTTTTCATGCTAGTAATTTTTTTATTTAACATTATTCTTTAAAATATTTTCTGTTATTATCCATTCATATGAAGAATCAATATCTATAGAATAAATATTAGTCATGCAATATTTTTTCTTCTTGGTAAAATCATTCATACTCATTTCTCTAAGTGCTTTGGCATTTATAACATAAATGGAACCATTGTATTCCCAAACTTTTGGGACATCTTGTCGTCTTGTATAATTCCCTTTTCCTTTGGAAATATGTAAATTTCCAAAGTCATCTTCTTCAAAAAGATTATAATATGGGTTTGACGAGGATTCCTTTACGGAAACTACCATATCGCAATTATCTGTATATAAATTGATAGCTTCCTCAATATGTCGTTTCAAACGGAATGGAGAGGTCGGCTGCAATAACAGGATGATGTCATACAATAATCCTTTTTTCTCATAAAAGTCCAAAGCATGTTTCAGTACATCCCGGGTTGTTGCTTGATCTGTTGCCAAGTAAGAAGGACGTACAAACGGTACGTGCAACCCATACTTTTCAACCACATCGATTATTTGTTGGTCGTCTGTTGTTACACAGATATCTTCGTCTTTAAAAATTTCTCGAGCAACATCAATGCTGTAATAAATCAAAGGCTTCCCGTTCAGCTCCTTTATATTTTTATGCGGAATACCTTTGCTTCCTCCGCGAGCAGGAATGACACAAAGAATCTTTCTGCCGTTCATTATATCATTTTATATGTTTCACGAGATCCCGGGCTTTTTGATAATCCTCCTGTTTTCCGATATCTATCCAATACCCCACCAAAGGAAAGCGAACCACGGTTTTTCCCTTCAATATCAGCAAATCCATGAAATCGGTTGCATTGAAATACGTTTCATCGGGAATTAATTCAAGTGCCGTTTTTTTAATAAGGTAAATTCCCGCGTTGGCATAATAGTTATACGTGGGTTTTTCTTTAACTCCCTGTATATTTCTTCCTTCCAATTCAAAAATTCCGTACGGCACATTGATGGAATAAGGTATTGCCGCTGCCGACATATCGGCGTCTTTTTCGCGAAAATGAAGATAAAAATCTTCAAAATCGATATTGGTGAACAAATCGGAATTCATGACTAATATTTCATCATTCTTTATGTTCGTTATCAGTTTGACCGATGCGATGGTTCCCGAAAATTCTTTTTCCCGAACGCAGTTTACTCTTACGCCTTGCCGTTCTTCTTTGAAATGTTCTTCTATTTGCTCCGCCAAATAATTCGTTGTAACATGTATATTCTCCACTCCGAAATCAATGAGGCTGTCTATGTTGTAATCGATAATCGCTTTGTTCCCGACAGGAAGTAACGGTTTGGGGATTTTTTCGGTTAAAGGTCTCAGACGTTCGCCTTTCCCTCCCGCCATTAAAACGGCATCTATCGGCAGAATCGATCTTTTCTTTTTCAGATCATATATGTTTATCGGTTCTCCGTTTTCGCCAATGCAAGGCAATAAGTTGATGCCTTTTGAACGAATGTTCCTGATTTTTCGAATGTCTTTTTCGCCGGGATGAATAAAACCGAAATCCTCTTTCATTATCCGCTCCACGGAATCATTCAACGAGATGCCTTTAATTAAGGCTCTGCGTATATCACCGTCGGTCAAAGAGCCTACCAAACGGTTTTTGTCAGTTACGAACAAAGTCAGGGATTCGTTGGATAAAGCATTTAACTTAACCAATGCATCTTTTATCGATGCGGATTTGTCAATCAGATATTTTGAAAAATCATTCATTTATCGGGATATCATGGAATTTTTTGGATGCCGAATCAAGATGGAACTTTTTTATCGCTTTCAGAATTTCTTTTGCCGTATCTTTTTTATCGTATGGATTTTGAATATCCTTAATTGATTCGGAATATCCCGATTGCAAGATATGTCTGATTGCGTTTGAAATATTCTCGGCATCAGGTAAACAGTCAATTACCGTTTTCCCTGCGATTCTTCCCTTTTGTCTGTCTCCGATATTAACGGTCGGGATATGAAAACTCGGTACTTCCACGATTCCGCTCGATGAATTTCCGACAACCGCCCCGATATATTGCAATACGGATAAATAACGTTTCATCCCCAAAGAGCTAAACCAAATTGTTTTTTCGGGATTTTTTGCAACATAGTCCTTTATTAAATCCATTATTATTCTTCCGTCCGTATCCGAATTAGGCATCGTAAAAATCACCCGTAAATCTTTGAATCGATCGATTGCATTCAATAATTCGGAAAATTGTTTTTCCGCCGTATTATTCTCCATTGTTACCGGATGATAAGTAACAAGAATCGTATTTCTGTCCAATATGAAATTCAAAGATTCTTCCGACTCTTTTTTACTCATCAGCGGAACAGACTTGATGTTATCGCATCCCAAAGCGCCGACACAGTACACCGTTTCGGGATTCTCGCCCATTTGAATGACACGCCGACGGTATTCTTCCGTAGAGGTAAAATGCAGATGCGACATTTTGGTAACGGCATGGCGTATCGCATCATCATAAGCGCCTTCCGTAATTTCGCCTCCGTATAAATGCACAACCGGTATTTTATATATTAAAGCTGCCGTTACAGCCGCCAATATTTCATAGCGGTCTCCCAAAACCAGCAGCATGTCCGGTTTTAAATCTTCGTATGCATCGGCAAATCCGATGGTTCCCAATCCGATCGATTTAACGGTCGCATTTGCCGTATCGGAAGATAACAGTATATGAACTTTCTTGTTGATCGTGAAACCGTCCGCCTCGATTTCTTTATATGTCAGACCGAATTCGGGTGACAGATGCATGTTGGTCACTATGATTTGCAACTCAAAATCACCGTCATTCTTGATAAGTTGCATTAAGCGGCTCATCAAACCGTATTCGGCACGGCTGCCGGTTATGACGCAAATTTTTTTCACACCTCGATTAATTCGTCTTCTTCAAAATCCCTCACGGCCGGTTTTCCGAGAACTTCTTCCCATTTCATGGGTGATATTCCGTTTCCCGGACGTTTTACCGTTATATTTTCTTCGGTTAATGCTTCGCCTTTTGCAATGAATTTTGCCGCAACAATACTTTTTCGGGCAATATTCATATTCTTTGCTTCCGACCCGGTTACGATTTTATCTTTACTTCCGAGTGCTTTTTCAATATTACGAACAGCCGAAACCATTGCCTTCAGTTCATCGGGTTCAAGTGAAGCTTTATGGTCGGATCCTTCCATATTTCTATCAAGCGTAAAATGTTTTTCTATTACGGTCGCTCCCAATGCAACCGCAGCAATAGGAACCTCTATTCCCAAGGTATGATCGGAATATCCGATCTTAACGCCGATTTCCTTTGCAATGGTTAGCATTGCCGACAGATTCACGTCTTCCATAGGAGTGGGATACTGTGTATTGCAATGCAAAACCGTTATTTCGGATTGACTGATTCCATTGTTAACCAATACATTTATTGCAGCTCTGATATCATCCAATGTACTCATGCCGGTCGATAAAACAACAGGTTTTTTATATTGCGCGATTTTTTTCAGATAAGGATAATTCGTTATTTCTCCCGACGGAATTTTCCACAATCGGAGATTTAATTCGGATAGAAGTTCGATGCTCTCCGAATCAAAAGCAGTAGAAAGAAAATGTATTTTTTTTTCTTTACAATACACGGCCAGTTCAAAATGTTGTTCGGCGCTTAATTCCAGTCTCTTTAACATTTGATATTGGGAATCATCTTCGATGCTTACGTTTTTCCGTTGATATTCCGCTTTTTTCGCATCGCGTGTTACAAGTTTATCGGCTTTGAAAGTCTGAAATTTAACATAGTCGGCACCTGCATCCGCTGCAACATCTATGAGTCGTTTGGCAATTTCAATTGAACCGTTATGATTGACGCCCGCTTCCGCTATAATGGTTGTTTCAGGCATTTATCCGTATTTTTTTACAGGATTACCGACATATATTCCTCGTTCCGATATATTTCTGTTTATGACGGAGCCGGCGCCGATAACCGAATTTGATGCGATCTCGATATTGTTTAATACAACAGAACCGCTTCCCACAAACACTTCGTTCCCGATTTTGCACATACCATTCACGACGGCACCGGTTGATATGTGGCAAAAATCTCCGATGATTACATCATGTTCAACCAGAGCGGAAGTATTGATTATGTTGTTCATCCCGATTTTTGCATCAGCATTTACGCCGGCATAATGCATGATAACGGAACCTTCTCCGATTGTTGCGTATCTGGATACATTCGCTTTGGGAGATATAATTGCAGCCAAACGTCCGCCAGCTTTTTTTATCTTTTCAAAAATTTGTTTTCTTAGATTTGCATTTATGATTTGACCGACCGTAATGATAAAATCATTAACTCCGGCAAATTTTATAATATCATCATCCGTCCCCGTAATCTTAAAATCCAGTATCGAATTTCCGACATTCTCCTTCAAATCCAGAATCCCTTTGATATCATAACCGGCGGATATCGCAACATCAATGACGGATTTACAATGCCCGCCGCCGCCGACGAGAATAAGATTTTTATTTTCCATGTTGTATTCTCACGCTGCTCGGTATATTCACCACTCTCTCTTCAAACCGGATTGTATTTATCAAATCATCCGTTTGACAGTCGGCAAACATGGGTAAGCGATTCATCAATTGCCAAACCGGTCGGGTCATTACGCCGTGATCATTACTGTATTGCAAAAAACGATCTCGCGCTTCTCTGTCCTTTAACAGAATGGTATTCAGCCAAAAGTTGGATCGACAATTTTCGGGTTCATCGAAAAAATCCGTATCGTCGACCGTTTGGAAAAACGCTTTGTATTTCACGGCGGTTTCCCGCTTGTTTGCCAACATTTTATCCAAATATTCCATTTGCGCGCAGCCCAAAGCGGCATTGATATTGGGCATCCGATAGTTATAGCCGATTTCATCATGCACGAACTCCCACCGATGAGGTACCTTTGCCTGAGTGGTCAAATGTTTGGCGTACATCCCGAGTTTTTCATCATTAAACAGTAACATTCCTCCGCCTCCCGTGGTAACGGTTTTATTGCCGTTAAAACTCAAAACGCCGATTTTACCGAAAGTTCCCGTATGTTTTCCTTTATAAAAGCTGCCGAGGCTTTCCGCTGCATCTTCCACCAATTCAATATGAAATTCGTTGCACAATTGCACCAATTCGTCCAAATGAACGGGATGACCGAACGTATGCATCGGAACGCAGGCTTTAATCCGTCTGCCGGTCTTTTTACTGAAACATTCCCGGTTTTTTATTTCCACGTTTCCGAATAACCATTCACGCATTTTACCGGGTGAAAGCCCCATCGTATCTTTGTCGACATCAATGAATACGGGATGAGCGCCGCAATATGAAATCGCATTGGCTGTCGCAATGAATGTCAAAGCTTGAGTAACGACTTCGTCGTTTTGTTCGACACCTGCAAGCTTTAATGCAAGATGCAAGGCATTGGTTCCGTTTACACAAACTACGGCTTTTTTAGCACCTGTATATTCGACAATCATTTCTTCAAATCGATCGACAAATTTACCTACGCTTGAAACAAAAGTACTGTCAATACATTCCTCCAAATATTTCTTTTCATTCCCCATAAAAATGGGAGCGTGAAGAGGAATAAACCCGTCGGGTGCATTGAACACGTTCCGTATGAATTGAACGATATCGCTATACATTATAGATATCCGTCTTGTATTTTTTCAGATTATCGGGATTCGAAAACCATTCCACGGTTTCCGTTAAGCCTTGTTCTATTGTGTAATTTGGTGTAAATCCCGTCAGATTCTTTATTTTCGTATTATCGCCCCGCAATCGAAATACTTCCGAATTTTTCGGTCTTATTCTTTGCGGGTCTTCGATAAATTTCACATCCGAATTCATAATTTTTGCGATCAATTCCAATGTATCACGCATGGTTATTTCGTAATTGCTCGCAATATTGACTTCCTGTCCGACAGCAGCATCGCAGTTTGCCAATTCAATAAAACCTTTGCAGGTATCTTTAACATAATTGAAATCTCTTGTCGGGGTCAAATCGCCCAATTTGATTTCCCGAATTCCATCGGCTATTTGAGTAATGATAGTGGGAATTATCGCCCTTGCGGATTGTCGGGGACCGTAAGTATTAAAGGGTCTGGCGATCACAACAGGCAATTCAAAAGCATTATAAAAACTCATGGCAATTGCGTCGGCTCCTATCTTGGAAGCCGAATAAGGCGATTGGGGTTGTTTCGGATGTTTTTCGTCAATGGGAACATATCGTGCTGTGCCGTAAACTTCGGATGTGGATGTAACAATTACTCTTTTCGTTCCGTTTTCTTTGGCTGCCTGACAGATATTCAACGTGCCTTTTACGTTTGTATCCACGTAGCTGTCGGGAGCGATGTAAGAATAAGGTATGGCTATCAATGCTGCTAAATGAAAAATGACATCAATATCTTTTGTAATATGATTGCAGAAATGCGGGTCGCGAACATCGCCGGTTATAACCTCCAAATCAGAGTGTGATATATGATCCAACCATCCCCAATAATTGAAAGAATTGTACAAGGACAAGGCTTTTACCTGACAGCCTTGTTCCAATAACATTTCCGTCAAGTGAGAGCCGATGAAACCGTCGGCACCGGTTACAAGTATTTTCATTAATTTTATTTCAACAATTCAATTACCATCTCCACATTTTTTTCGTATTCCGCAGCAATCCAATTCTATTTTCGCTTCATCTTTGGGTATATCGTAAAAAGGCTTGTGGGCAACCAACCAAGCGATAATATCGGGTCAGTCGGAAAACCTGTGGACTAAGCATAAATCTTTGTTAATCTGAATAAGAAAAAATCAATATCAACAACACCTCTTTGTGCAGCTCTGAAAGATTTGATTTTTGCATTGAATGATTCT